>Ga0302213_1000027_pt1 | contig 135490 bp, 112 predicted proteins | sample II_Fen_N1_2_FD_194583 | JGI IMG/M metagenome (GOLD analysis project Ga0302213, IMG submission 194583) | Peat permafrost microbial communities from Stordalen Mire near Abisko, Sweden - II_Fen_N1_1 | ecosystem: Environmental > Terrestrial > Soil > Wetlands > Permafrost | place: Sweden: Abisko...
AAACAACTGATACTTTTGTCCGGGTCTTATACTAAATTAAGAGGATTAATCGTACCTAAATCAGTTGATCATGCGCTTTAATAAAAAAACACTTCCAATTCTTATTAGCTTGTTTCTTGTTTTATTTGCGGGTCGTACTCTTGCATCCGTAGAAGTCTTGGGAAGTCTAAAACACAATTTCACAGCAAATCCAGGCGAAACGGTAAAAGGCGAAATCAGAATTCTAAACAATGAGTCAACAGATCAAGAAGTACGAATTTATCAAACTGATTTACTATACAATTTAAAAGATCAGACTTTTTACGACGAACCTACACAACATAGTAGATCCAATGCACAATGGTTGCAATACAGTCCAAAAACGGTTGTCCTAAAACCGAAAGAAGCCAGAAATATTGAATATGAAATAAAGATACCGGCTGTTGATACTTTAAAAGGTACTTATTGGAGCGTATTGATGGTTGAAGGCGTAACACCTATTGATCCGAACCAATCAGGCGATTTAAACATTAGGACGGTAACCAGGTACGCGGTTCAGATTATTACAGACATGAACAACAAGGGCGTTGGATCCCTGAAATTTCTTGAACCGACGTTGGTTAGAACCGATGACAAGAAATTGTATTTAGCCATCGATATGGTCAACACTGGCGATCATTACATTTCACCCGAATTGACCATGGAACTTTACGACGAAAAAGGCGAATTGGTCAAAACCATCACTGCGACAAAAAAGGGCCTTTACCCGACTACTTCCACTAGATTCAGATTGGACTTGGAGGGATTGGCTTCAAAGAAAACGTATACTGCTATGATCGTTGCTGCTGGACCGGATAATGACGTGTTTGGATTGGAGTATACACTTTATTTCTAATATATAACTCATGAACTTTGAGGTCATTAATTTTATTTTTTCTTCTATGGTTTACAGTTTTGACAGCGTTTCCACAAGGAAATGATGTTGTTGCAAGACTGACGAATGATAAGAAAAGAGAAGTTGATGCAGGTGTCAATATCAATGTAGTTGTAAACCTTACCAATAAAAGCAACACCGATAAAGTCATTGAGCTCCGCTTAAAAGCAAAAGGCGAGGGTTGGAAATTCATCTCTGATTATTCCAATTTAAGTGCTGAGAAAAATGCAAGCGTCAATCGTATTATTGGTGTACAAATACCCAACAATTTAAGAGCAGGTGATTTCATTGTTGAGCTCGAAGCCTTCGATAAGAAAAACGCACAATCCATCGGTGTTTTAAAATTACCCATTAATGTGAAACCACGTTATGAGATAAACGTGGAAAAAATGAAATCCGTGTCGTATGTGTATGCCGGCGATACGGTCGGGGCACGATTTTGGATTCAGAACAAATCAAATCTGGACATTGAAGTAAAGACCACTGCCATTTATCAACAGGAGACAAGAACGAAAACCTTGTCGATTCCAAAGGACTCCTCCGCCTTTGTTTCCTTTAGTGTTAAAACCACCAAAGACATCGATTCGTATACGCAGCAATCGATGGTGATGTCTGCCTGCATCAAAGACAAACCAGAAACCGAGCAGAACATTTACAACAATTTCGATCTCTTTCCATCCTCCAACGTCCAATTTGACCGATTCAAACGACTTCCAGTAAAAGTGACAGGAATAGGTGTTTCCAGCAACAGGTTTGGGAACCGCATTTACAGTTCCATGTTTGAGGTAATCGGCAACGGATATATCAATGAAATCAAGAAGGAGCGAATTGAGTTTAAACTCAGAGGGCCAGACCAAAGTGGAAATCCGCTTTTTGGATTAAATGAAGAATACTTTCTCAGGTATATGGCCCCTCATGTGGAAGTTTCTTTAGGTGATGTCAACTATAGTTTAAGTGAATTGACAGAATCCTCTAGAAATGGTAGAGGAGGAATGGCAAAAATCAATTTTAATAAATTCACCATTGGTGGGTTTTACAACCATCCACGCTATTATCCATCCATTAAGGAGGTCTTCTCGGCGTTTTCAAATTACACGTTCAATAACGACAATGTCATTTCAGCAGGGTTATTGAATAAATTGGACACGATGGACAATGCAACTCAACTGATTAGCCTTTCGGGTATAAACAAACCTTTCAATTGGTTGAGAACAACGTACGAAATTGCGCTGGGGCAACGAAATAATATTATTTCCAACGCCTATAAGGGGAGCGTCTCCGTTAAGTTCGGGAAAATATCCTCCCATTTCAGTTATTTGCAGGCTCAACCAGACTTCCCAGGATTCGTAACAAACACAAGGCGCTTAATTTCGGGTGTGAACGTTTCTTTGAAACGTTTTGGCATCAATTTTCAATACGACACCAATGATTCAAACCTGGCACTTGACACCATGTATGCCAATGCACCTTTTAGTGAGAATTTCAGCTTATCTGGAAATTTTCAATTATCACCGAATCATACGCTGACGTTGGGCGGATTCGCCAATACGGTTCGAGATAAAGCTCCAATACCCCTTTTTAATTATAAGCAGTACAATGGTCAACTTTGCCTAAACGATCAGTTTGGGATCGTTACAACGAACCTTGCAGGCGACTATGGCATTATGGATAACTACCTTGGTGCTGCAGGACATGAAAATTCGATTTTCTACAATGGATCGTTTCACTTGGGCATTTTGTTCAGCGAGGCAATTTCAATGACAGGATATTGCAATTACCAGGGAGGAAAGCAAAAAAATGTAACTGGTAAGGATCAGTTTTACTACGGCGGAGCCATTGCCGCCAGAATCAAAGATCGGTTTTCCATTGATTTCAACTATACGAGCAATTACGAATTCAGATATTACACGACAGACAGAAGTTTGATATCACTTCAATCCGTTTGCCAAATCAACGACAACAATGAATTTTCATTGGGTTTGAATTACAATTTGGTACGGAACACACTAAATCAGAAGGAACTGAATGCTCAACTCAGATACAGCCATACGTTTAGTCTTCCTATTGCAAAACGGAAGGATGTGGGTAGCTTAATTGGGAAAATCATCAACAATGGGGTTGAATCGGTAGACAAAATCCGTTTGAATTTAAATGGCATTACCGTATTGACGGATAAAAACGGGAATTTTAGATTTCCCGTGGTTAAAGTTGGCAATTACATGCTGGGTACATTGGAAACTAGTTTCGGATTAAACACCATTACCGAAGAACCTGGACCATTCTGGGTAGAAATTAAACCAGGTGTCGTTACACATTTTGAATTTTCAGTTACCAAATCTGCACGAATTGAGGGTCATTTGGTCATTCAGGAAGATCAACATACAGGGCAAAAAGGATTCATCCCATTCAAAGAGGAAATTGACAAATTAATTATTGAGGCTAGTAATGGCAAGGAAACATTTCGTATATTGTCGGGCAGAGATGGTTCTTTCAATTTTGAGGACTTACGACCTGGAAGTTGGAAAGTCAAAATCTATCCGAATGGGATTCCACCATCTTTCCAATTGATGACCAGTGATTTCAATATCGTTTTGACTCCTGGAAAGCATGAGAAAATAGATGTGATCCTTCAAAAGAAAGTACGACAAATTAGATTTCAGAATTCATTCAAGTAAATATGAAAACATCCTTATTTATTTTGTTGGGATTCCTCTTAATGACTCAATTTTGCTGGAGTCAAGCAATATCCCTAAGTCCGGCGACAAGAACACCCTCTAATTTAACATTTGTGACCCCAAGTGGTGCAGGCATTGGGTTGGCCAATATTGCCAATACCCAACAATCAGTTTATTACACAGGGACTTCCGATTTTTGGTCAAGTGTGTATGTGGCATTGAATTCTGGGACTATTCCAGCTTGGTTGCAACTTACGGCTAGCGTTCCTGCCGGAAGTTGGCTTCAGGAATTACTTGGAGGATACGGAATCTCACAAGGTACGATAGTCATCGATACCTACAACAACACCATGTTGAATGCAATTTGGAGAGCGACTCAGTCTTCCCGAGTCATTACCTTATCGGTTAACATCCTGGATTTCTCACAAATTCAGGCAGGTACTTATACTTATCAATTAAAATATACCATTGGTCAATGATTCAAAAGGGTCAAGAGCTTAATAGGTCTTGGAATTGCAAAGTGCTCCTTTTGGTATTGACATAGGAAAAATGCGTCTCATATTGTGCAATTAAGCACTCATAATATCCTAGACGATGAAATTTTCATTAAATTCGCCTCAGATAACCGATGAAATGACTTTCCGTTCAAAACCATGTGAAAAGTTGCATCTTTTGAGTGTTTTTCATCCTTAATAGCGCCTGTAACCCTTCTGTATGGCTCATCAAAAAGAAACCCCCCGGCAAAAGCTCATAGGCATGATGTATCTTGTGCTTACGGCAATGCTTGCCTTAAATGTTTCGAAAGAGGTTCTGGAAGGTTACTCCACTGTAAACGATACCGTTCAGGCCACCAATGAGAGTTACCCTGGAAAGCGCAAAATGACACTTGATGAATTCGAAAAAGAGTTCACATTGAATAAAATTGAGGTCGGTCCCTTTTGGACAAAAGCCAAAACGGCTATGAAGCTCTCCACTGAGATGGTCGATTACATCAACAATTTACGAGATGTATTGGTTGCAACCACGGAAAAAATGCCACTGGATTCTGCTCGTAAAATGAATATCAGGGATTTGCGAAAAAAGGACAATTATACGATACCGACTCAAGTCATGATTGGGCCCTTGGAAGATGCGACCAAAGGAAAAGCCAGAGAACTCAAAAACAAGATTCGGGAATACCGGGAAAAGATGCTGCAATTGATCAAACCCAGTGAACGAAAAGAAATTTCAATAGGACTCGATACCGAAGACAAGTACAAAGATGCCTTTGGAAAAATTCAAAGTTGGGAACGCCATAATTTCTACGATATACCTTTGGCTGCTGATATTCCAATACTTAATAAGTTCATTTCTGAAGTGAACAATGCGGAATTGGAAATTGTAAATGGTCTGCTTAGGGAAAGCATCGCTGAAGATTTTAAATACGATCGAATTGAAGCAAAAATTTTGCCAAAGTCCAATTTTTTATTTCCTGGTGAAGACTTTGAGGCGGAGGTCATCGTAGCGGCTTATGATACAAGCCATAGCCCCAGTCCAAGCGTTTATTTGTTGAAAGGTGTCGACAGCATGTCGGTCAATCAAAAAAGCCAGGCAACCCTTATTGCAAGAGATAAGGGACATTTGAATATCAAATTCCCTACGAACGCGCTGGGATTGCAAAAATACGCCGGTTTTGTTAGTGTTCCGACAGCTTCCGGACGAGAAAGAACGTACCATTTCAATGGAGAATATTTCGTATCACAGCCATCCGTAACGGTTTCGCCAACGAATATGAATGTTTTATATGCGGGTGTGGAAAATCCGCTATCGGTCTCCATCACTGGAGTTCCTAAGGAAAATCTAGTACCCACCATATCTTCGGGCACCATCAAACAGAATCCAAAAATAGGAGGATGGATTTGTACCGTTCCACCCAGTGTGAAATCTGCGACCATTACAGTTTCCATTAAAACTAAGGATGGAATGAAACTAATGGGGACACAAGAGTTCAGAGTGAAAAAATTGCCGGACCCCACACCTACTATTTCGGGACGTAAAGAAGGGTTCGTCAGCCGCGAAAACATTATTTCTGCAGGCAAAGTTGTACCCATGATGCCCGCTGATTTTGATTTCAATTATTCATTTGAGGTCGTATCGTTTCGGTTGACCATGGACCGTGGTTTCAACACCTACAATTATGATTCTTCCAACGGAGATTTGACGGATGAGATGATATCGGAAATTCGTAGAACCAATCGAGGGCAGGTACTTCTTTTTGAAAACATCATCGTCAATGGACCTGATAATGAAAAGAGGAATCTTCCGCCATTTTTTATAACTGTCAAATAAAAATGCATTATATTTATATAAATTTTATTCTATGGGCTTAGATGCACAAATACAACGATTGACGCAAACAAGGAGCTTCAAGTCTGCCATGACTAAGCTCTATGGCTTTGGTGCATCTGTCGTCGTAATGGGAGCCCTTTTCAAACTGGAGCATTGGACTGGTGCGGATTATATGTTGACTGCAGGATTGGTGACAGAAGCAGTCATTTTCTTCTTTTACGCTTTTGAAAGTCAAGAGGATGAACATCCTCCGTTGGTGTATCCGAATGTTATCATCGATGCAGAGGATGAATTTGAGGAAGTATTGCCCCGTAGAGTCAACAGCAAGATTATTGACGATGGGAACGGATCGCTGGCGCTGGCTAAATTTGACGAAATGTTGATGAATGGAGACATTACGCCTGATCTACTCCTTCGCTTCGGAGATGGGCTTAGAAAGCTTGGTGATACGGCTGAGCATATGAATACGATGGGTGATGTCTTTGCAGCATCGACCAAATACATGAAAACCATCGAATCGGCCGACGAATCACTGGAGAAACTTGCAAAAGCCTATGAATCGTCTATTTTGCGGGTAACCTCCAAAACTGTTTTCAAATATCAAAGCATTGCCAGCTCACTCACTGCCATCGAAGAAGAATCTAAGCGCTATCAGACGGAATTGGAGTCGTTGAATAAAAATCTGTACACATTGAACTCCATATACAAAGTTCAAGTACAAGGTGCGGAAGAATACCTCAAGGACATGGCTGAATCGGCTGTTGAAACGAAAAAGTATCGTGAACAGATGAAGGAGCTTAACAACAACCTTTCCACCTTGAACAAAAACTATAAGAACATGATTGGGATGATGAAGAAAGATTCCTAACATCGGACGGTACCAAAAAACGATGGCTGCCTCTTAACAGGGCAGCCATCGTTATATAAGGGAAAATTTGATTAACCGATGACAATCAAGTCGGCACCTTCCAATACTGTCGTTCCAGCTTCAGCTCTGATTTCCAAAACTTTGCCTGCGAGGTCGCTGGCAATGGTATTTTCCATCTTCATGGCTTCAAGCAGGAGCACTTTGTCGCCAACCTTGACGGTGTCGCCAACCTTGACGCAGACTTCCAGGACGACACCGGGAAGCGGAGCTTTGACGGAACCAGCATTGGAAATGGGCTTTTTTGCACCAAGGACAGGTTCGCCGGTAGGTTTGGTTGGAGCGGCGGCAGGACGGGTGATTTTTTTGGGTTCTTCGATGATTTCTTCTTCAACTTCAACAGTATAGGTTGAACCATTAACAGTCAGTTCAACCTCAGCACCGTCTTCTTTGATGATTTCAACGGTGTAGGAAGTTCCGTTGATGATGTATTTGAATTCTTTCATTGTGTGATTTATTAAAAAATTATCTTCTGTTGGGTAACTGACGGATACCGTAAATCTTGGAACTCCAGGGAGAATAGGTTCGACCTGCTGAACCGAAAGTCAGGATGCCTTGTTCGACATCATGGACTTCCTGATTCAGGTGGTACAGAGCCAATGCCACAGCTGCCGCTGCTTCATCGGTCAATTGTCTGTCGCTGGTATAAAAAATGGCCATGGCTTCTTAATTATAAGGGTATGTTACCATGTTTCTTGGCTGGGTTCACCAATTTCTTGGTCTGCAGCTGTTCAAGGGCGCGAATGACGCGGAAGCGGGTGTTGCGCGGTTCGATGACATCGTCGATGTAACCGTATTGAGCGGCGCGGTAAGGATTCTGGAACGCATCGGCGTATTCTTTTTCCTTTGCGGCTGCGGTGGCTGCGGGATCTTCGGAAGCGGCTACTTCTTTGGCGTACAGTACTTCAACGGCACCGGAAGCACCCATGACGGCGATTTCAGCCGTGGGCCAAGCGTAGTTGATGTCGCCGCGCAATTGTTTGCAGCTCATCACGATGTGTGCACCGCCGTAGGATTTGCGGAGGGTGACGGTCACTTTGGGCACGGTAGCTTCGCCATAGGCGTAAAGCAACTTGGCACCGTGGGTGATGACACCACCGTATTCCTGGCCGGTACCGGGAAGGAAACCGGGAACGTCCACCAAGGTGACGAGGGGAATGTTGAAAGCGTCGCAGAAACGGACAAAGCGGGCTGCCTTGCGGGAAGCGTTGCTATCGAGCACACCGGCAAGCATCTTGGGCTGATTGGCTACGATACCGACGGCTTGGCCGTTGAAGCGAGCGAAACCGATGATGATGTTCTTGGCGAAGTCGCCGTGTACCTGAAGGAATTCGCCGTGGTCAACCACACCACCGATGACTTCGAACATGTCATATGGCTTATTGGGGCTATCGGGAATGATGTCGTTCAGGATGTCGTCCAAACGGTTGATGGGGTCCGTGCATTTGTGGCGCGGGGTTTCTTCGAGGTTGTTCTGAGGCAAGAAAGAGAGCAGTTTGCGGATGAGTTCCAAACCTTCTTCCTCACCGTCCACGGCAAAATGCGTGACACCGGACTTGCTGGCGTGCACGGAGGCACCGCCGAGTTGTTCTTGGGTAACGTCTTCGCCTGTAACGGTTTTAACGACTTTCGGGCCGGTCAGGAACATGTAGGACGTTCCCTTGGTCATGATGGTGAAGTCGGTCAATGCGGGAGAATAGACGGCACCACCGGCGCAAGGGCCGAAAATACCGGAAATCTGAGGAATCACGCCGGAAGCCATAATGTTGCGTTGGAAGATTTCAGCGTAACCGGCCAAGGCGTTGATGCCTTCTTGAATGCGGGCACCGCCCGAGTCGTTGATGCCGATGCAGGGTGCGCCCATTTTCATGGCTTGGTCCATCACCTTGCAAATCTTGAGGGCCATCGTTTCGGACAACGAACCGCCCCAAACCGTGAAATCTTGTGCAAATACATAAACCAAACGACCTTCGATCGTACCGTAACCGGTAACGACGCCATCGCCGAGGAAATGCTTTTTGTCTTGACCGAAGTTGGTGCAACGGTGCTTCACAAACATGTCGAATTCTTCAAAACTGCCTTCGTCCAGCAACATCGAAATACGTTCGCGGGCGGTGTACTTGCCCTTATCGTGCTGTTTGTCAATGGCTTTTTGGCCACCGCCCAAACGCGCCTCAATGCGTAAGTCGATTAACTCTTTTACTTTTTCCAGTTGTGCACTCATACGTGAAATTATTTTAGAAAATTATTTGTTGGGATTTTCACAAAGTTCCATCAATACGCCAAGGGTGGATTTCGGATGCAGGAACGCAATGTTCAGGCCTTCGGCGCCTTTGCGGGGCGCCTTGTCGATGAGACGGATGCCGTTTGCTTCGGCTTCTTCCAAATTGGCTTGGAGACCTTCGACATTGAAAGCAACGTGGTGAACACCAGGGCCTTTGTTTTCGAGGAATTTGCCGATGGGACCTTCTGGGTCGGTAGATTCAAGCAATTCAATCTTGGTCTGACCAATCAGAAAAAAAGCGGTCTTTACTTTTTGTTCGGCAACGACTTCGATGCTGTAACAAGATGTTCCAAGAAGTTTTTCGTAGAAGGGGATGGCTTCTTCCAAGCTGTTTACAGCAATACCGAGATGTTCAATGTGTGTAGGTTTCATACGATGGAAAATGGTTCATCCGGTGCGGTTGACGCGGTTAAGCGACTATCGTTTTTGTGCCCGGACAAAGGTTAATAACCGGTTTTTTAAAACGCTGCAAAGTTAAGCGATTTATCGGGGGCAAAAGCAAAAATAGTCCTAAAAAATGCACAAAAAACGAATTTAAATGCATATTTATCCGAATAAACGCTGCAACATTATGCAGAAAAATAAGGGTGTTTTTAGGGTGTGGTTACGGTAAAATTCCGTATTTGTAGGTGGTTTTGCGTGGTACGAAAACCGAACCAGCCTTGTTGAAGGGGCTCAGGGTCCTGATAATCAAAAAGCAACGCACCATCCAACCAAAAACTGGACTTTCCGTTCAGCATGGTGAGAACAACCGTATACCAGTGATTGGGCTTGATGAGGTGTTCCGGATCCGTATATTCCTTCAAAATATTGGGCCGTTGGCTGGCTTTCTGGAAGGCATCGTAGTCGCCGTCGTATTTACGAAAACGCGTCGTGGTGTTGCCGTTGCCACCGAATCCAAGGTAGTAGAGTTTCAGGCTGTAGTACTTGCCGAAGGCACCATTGCGAAAGGACTTTCGGGCAAGTATGGTATCCGGATGCAGTGGATCGGTGGCCATCCAAAAGCAATTCAGATCACTGCAACGGTCCAAGGAATCGGCGCCCTTAACAGCACGAACCTCATATCGAATGGTCAGGTTTTCTTTGAATGGTGTTTTATACCATAATGTCAGCCCTTTGGGAGCAATGATGTCGAGACAGCTTTCATTGGTAACATAGCGGTAACGTGCTGGCACTTCGGCTTCTTCCATCCAATGTCGCTTCCAATCTTTGAAATCACCGATAGCCAACACCTTTGGTTCAGCCATGTATGGAATACCTTGATTGAAGGCCGCTCGTTTCTGAAGGCCCTTCCAAAAGGGAGGTGCACAGGATGTCAAGCTTGTCAAAAGAACCAACATCATAACAAACGGATGTCTGCAATTCATCAAAACAGCAGTTTTTCAGGCAAGTGGAAGCAGGAAGCTGAAGGTGGATCCAATCCCTACCTGACTTTCGATTGCGATTTCACTATTCATCTTTTTCAAGAAATCACGGCTGAGTATGAGGCCCAAACCGGATCCGAACTCGTTTTCTGTTCCGTTGGTGCTGAACGGGCTTTCCAAGCGAAACAGCAATTTCAGGTTGTCGGGGCGGATGCCCACACCGTTGTCTTGAACACTTATTTTAAGCTTATCTCCCACCCTTTCGGCTGAAACGGCGACCCTACCGCCCGCTTTCGTGAATTTAACAGCGTTGCTCAGCAAGTTCCTGAGCACCGTCTGCAGCATGTTGGAGTCCGCAACGATGTATTCTTTTTCTTGGAAATTGCTTTCGATGGTGATGTTTTTCAATATGGCGACGGGTTCGACCAAAGCCTTGGACAATTCAACAAGTTCATTGAGCTGAACTGGTTCCAGATTGATCAGGATGGTGTTGGACTGAACCTTCGCCCAGTCCAGTAGGTTGATAAGCAGCTTGTAGCCTTGTAGTGAAAAGGTTTTCAACAATACAGCACATTCCTCCACATCATCGAATCTTCCTGCTCGTACATCGCTCAAGACCATATCGCTCAAATTGATGAGGCCTGAAAACGGATTTTTCAGATCGTGCGCGATAATGGAGAAAAGCTTGTCCTTGCTGACATTCAATTCCATCAGTTCAGCCAGCAATTTTTCATTCAGTTCGCTGATCCGTTGCTTTTCACGAAGCGTTTCGATCATCTTGTTGATGGACTCTGAGAAATCGCCCGAAAAAGATACTTTTTGTTCCAGGTCGCCCTCTGAAATCTGATGGATTTGCCAAGTCATGTGCTTTAAATCGGCTTGCAGTTGCTTAAAGGGTGAAACGAAGCTGTTTAGAGGTGGGGCCAAGGTGTCCAGTTTTCCTTTGGCCATGTCCATGATGAAATCGTAACTCTGGTTGTGCTGCCCGATAAATGTGAGAATGGTTGCACGAAGTTCCTGAACTTCAGGAATAGTGGATTCACCGATGGTCGTAGTATCGATGTTCTTGCGACCATCCAGAAGTTGTTTGACAACCTCGTTCAGGTTGGTGATGATTTGACGGTCGTCTGCTGTCATAGGTTTTTAAGCGGGTTGAATGGTGAAGCGGCAGGTTCGGTCACCCGTAGACCAACAGTCGATTTCCTTGACCACGAACTCTTTGCCTGTATAGACTTTGAAAATGCCTGCCAAAAAACCTTCGTCGTAATCGCAGACGGTATAGCCGTTCACGGGTAGTCCTGAACAATCGAGGTCTTCCGATACGGTGACCACTAGACTAAGCTCCTCCGTATCAATTTTCTCAACGCGAAGCATGCCAATGGCCATTTCCTCCAATACTTCATGAAGTCTGGCTATAAATTTATTGAGTGGCAATGTTACATCCAATTTATTCTTGCAGAATGCCTCCCCTGAGATGCGACCGGCCCTGGCCAGCAGACGCCTTGTTTCGCTATCGCCGAATTCGTCGCCGAGCACTGCACGCATGGTATATTGCATCAGTCGATAAACTTCCACGCGGGTATTCATTCCCAGATTGGGCCGACCTTCTTGAATGTCACCCAAATCGCTCCATGAAAAAAGTTCCTTGCTCATCATTGAAAATTAAGTCAAAATTACTCGAAATCGATCCGCAATACAACAAAATCAGTGTAAAAAGTCCAATTTTTAATCATTTCAAACATTTTTTCAACAATTGCAAAGCTTCGACGGCGTCTAAATTTTCCGTCAAGTCGAACACGGTGACAAATTTGCCGTCCAATTCCAAGGTGTCGTTGTTGAGGAGCGCATCGGGTATGGTTCCAAAGGTTTCCATCAATTGTTTTCCAAAGGAGAAATCCTTGAAATCGGCTTCGCCTTCGGGATTGGAATGGTCGGAATCAAAGCGATGCAGTTCGATCAAGGCTTCCACAGGACCGGCAGATAGGTGGATGCCGTTGAAACTTTGAGACACTTCGGGAATGCCGAACGCTTCCTTCCGTTCCATCAATATTCGGCGAAGGCTCCCCTCTGCGGCTTTTCGCGGGTCGGTGGCACCGGCAAACAACTCGCGGGCTTCTTTCCATGGACGATTTCCCGAGATATTGAACAGGACGATGCTCCGGCCGGTCTCTGTAAAATGACGTAGTTGTTTGGGATGAAAGGCATTGAGCACATAGACCGTATCCTGGTCGATGCGTAGTTTTTCAACATATGTGCCGCTTCCCAACTTGATATTTTCAGAATTCTGCCACAGGCAATCCAGGGAATGGTAGTTGAAGAACGGATATTTCCGTAGGAACTCCATGCCGCCCAGCACATTGGACGATTCCGCTTCAACGCCGTAGATTTCCTTGAAACGTTCTTTGGCACTTTCGGTCATCGCGTTCAGCCCTTGATTGGAAACTTGGGAAATGACACCGTAATGTTGATCGATGAGGTTGAATGCTTCCAGATAACTGGCGGCTAGGATTCGAACATCGTGAATGACAAAGCCGAAGGCGTCCATTTGCTCCAACAAGAGGTCGATGATGGGTTCCAGCCGAACGGTTTCGGAAGGCATCGTAATTTCCGGTTTCAGAAATAGCAAATATTCGTTTTTCTGAACCGGAAGGTGGGTGTCTCCGAGAATCACTTCATCATACGCAAGGCCGGTTTGAGCCAGACGAATCTTGTCGGCCACCAGTGTAGTCAGGTCTTTCGGAGTGTTCATGCTACCGGGATTAATACTCCCCAAGATAAAAAAAATTCCTGATAATGATGCTTATTGAATGGCTTTTTCGTAAAGTACTTCCACGACGTCCCAATCCATGACGTTCCAGAATGCGGTCAAATAGTCGGCGCGTCGGTTCTGATACTTCAGATAATAGGCGTGCTCCCACACATCGATGCACAAAATGGGCTTGCCGCTGCAGCCGGCATCGGGCATGAGGGGATTGTCTTGATTGGGGGTGGAGCAAATGTCGAGGGAACCGTTCTGTACCACCAACCAGGCCCAACCGGAACCGAAACGGCCCATTGCAGCTTTATTGATGGCTTCCTTAAACTTGTCCAGACTGCCCCACTTGGCATCGATGGCCACCGCCAAAGGGCCGGAAGGTGCCAATGCAGGTGTGGGTGATAGGATGGAGAAGTAGAGGTTGTGATTGTAATAGCCCCCTGCATTGTTCCGAAGAGCGGGATTGGCCGTGGTGGCCGTGGCGAGGATTTCCTCCACCGATTTGTCTTCGGCAGGAGTTCCGGCAATGACCTTCGTAAAATTGGTCAGGTAGGTCTGAAAGTGTTTGGTATAATGGATCTCCATCGTTTTGGCATCGATGTTGGGTTCGAGCGCGTCGTAGGAATAGGGCAATGCCGGCAAAGTGGACGACAAAACCGTGAGGTTCAGAAAACTGATTCCAAGAATTATTAGATGTAACATAGCTTTAATGTTGTTTGTTTAAGACAAATATACTACATTTGCCAAGTTTTTACTTGTCTTTTTCAATATTCTTCTATGAACACCAGCAAGACTCCCGAAAAGATACTTAAACATCTGAAAATGAATGGCACCATGACCGCTGCGGTTTTGGCCAAAGATTTTGGAATGACCTCCGAGGGCATGCGCTTGCATTTGCTCAAACTGGAGGAAAACGGACTGGTGCAATCCGAAAGCCGTTCGAAGGGCGTGGGTCGTCCCACCATCCTGTACAGTCTGACCGCCTTGTCCGGCAAGCAATTTCCGGACAACCATGCGAACCTGACCGTTCAGTTATTGGAATCAGTTCAACGGATTTTGGGTTCGGAAGCACTCCAATTGTTGGTGGACGACAAGAAAATCAAGGATTACCAACGCTACGAGAAAGCCATTGAGAAAGGGGTTACACTGGATGAGAAGTTGGAGCTGCTCACAGACATCCGCAACCGCGAAGGGTACATGGCCGAATGGTTCAAAGTGGGTGATGAATGGCATTTCATCAACAACAACTGCCCCATCTGCAAGGCCGCCGTTCAATGCAACAATTTTTGCATGGCTGAAATCGAAAATTTCCAGAAACTGTTGGGTGATAAACTTCAGATCAAACGCACCGAGCATTCCGCAGGAGGCAACCGCCGCTGTACGTATGTGATCCGATAAGTTTACTGAAAGGCTACCAGCGTGGATACGGCCGGCACATTTGCCATCTCCCCGCTGAAATCGGAAATACCCGCCAAATCCACTTTGCAGTCTTCCACTACGACGTTCCACTTGCCGGCAGGCACCTGAACGCTGACAGGGTGATCGTTGGAGTTGTGTATCACCAAGATGTTTTTATACGGATCGCCGTTGGGATGGGCTTCCATCACATAGGCCACCACACATTTTCCGGTCGTGTTCAAAAAGCGCACGGTCTTTTGAATCTGCTGGGCAGAAGCCATCCGAAAAGCCGGGTGCAGTTTCCTCATCTCCACCATGCCACGACAGAACTCGTAATAATCGTTGTGATAGGTTTTGTTCCTCCAATCCAGATGGTTGATGGAATCAGGACTCATGGCTGAATTCGATATTCCACCTCGGCTGCGTAGAAGTTCTTCCCCGGAAAAGACGTAGGGAATGCCCTGTGAGGTCATGACCATGCTGTTGGCCAGCATGTTGCGACGTAAAACCTGCTCCATCGTTTCCTTTCGGCCTTCGTTGAGCTGATCGAAAAGCGTGAAGCCCTGACGGGAGGAAACCCTTTGAATAACTTCTTTCGGGCTCGAAGCATACGTGACTGCAAAACCGGGCGAATTGGCAGCGTTCACTTGTGGATGGCGAATGCCTCCCACGATGCCGAAACGGACGAATTCCTCCAAATCGGGCTTGCCGTTGAGGAAACCCATATCGGTGGAATCGGTGGAGTTACCTCGGAGCGTGCTTTCCCAATCGGTGTCGAACAAGGCGACTCCGGGCATGAATTTCGTATTGGCGGCCAGCCCTCTGTCCAGTTCAGACAAAGTTGATGGATTAATGGCGAGTCCGTCGCCGCAGAGGAAGATGGAGGGATCAATCGCATCGATGACTTTTCGAATCTGATTGATGGTTTCTATATCCATGACACCCATTTGGTCAAAACTGAACCCGTCGATGTGGTATTCCCGAATCCAATACAAGAGCGATTGGAGGATGAACTGCCTGGTGAAGGGTTGTTCCGTGGCCAATTCGTTGCCATAGCCCGATGCGTTGCCAACGCTGCCGTCGGGTTTCAGCCGATAACAAAGGCTGGGCAAGGTGAGTGAGAATCCGCTTTCACGCATGTTGGCCGTGTGGCTGAAGGTCACGTCCATGACCACGCGAAGACCGGCCTTGTGCAAGGCTTGGACCATTTCCTTGAATTCCAGGATGCGTGCAGCAGGCTCGAAGGGCTTGGTGGAATACATGCCCTCCGGCGCCGTGAAGTTCAAGGGCTGGTAGTTCCAGTTGAGTATCACATCTTTGGGTCTGGATTCGTCATCGGTTTCAAAGTCAAAGACGGGCATGAGCATCACGTGGGTGACGCCGAAGTCGATTAAATGGTCAATGCCGGTGGAAAACGCGTTGCTGTTGGTGGAGCCGACTTCAGTCAGTGACAAATATTTGCCTTTGTTGACAATGCCGGACTGCTTACCCATGGAAAAATCCCTGAGATGGAGTTCGTACAGGACCATGTCGGTAAAAGGAACGGCTTCGGGGCGAACATCCGAATCCCAACCGGGAGGGTTGGTCAATTTCAGGTCGAGGATGGCGCCGCGACGGCCGTTCACACCGACTGCCCGCGCTTGTATGCCAGGCGTTTCGGGAAGCCATGTACCTTTATAAAGGATTCGAAAGGTATAGAAAAGTCCGTTCAGGTCGGAAGGTAGGTGCATCTTCCAGAAACCATGGTCCTCATTCTTGAGTTGGATTTCCTGAAGGGGCGCTCCTCCCCTGCCATCCTTGTAAAGGGTTACCCGAACCTGTGTGGCGGCCGGCGACCAAAGGGTGAAGGTGGTTCCAGTGGGCGCATAGGTCATTTCCTCATACGGCCCCGAGGGAGCGGACTCGTTGGCGGCGAACAGGTTCGAAATCCTGCCGGTTGCGAGAACCAGCAGGATTAAAACCAGAAGCCTTTGACGAGCCCTCCTCATATTTCTAAGAATTTACCAAATGGAGGCTCGTTTTTCGGCTGGCAGGTACATCGGATCGGCGGGTGTGATGCCGAAGGCGTCGTACCAGGCACCGATTTGCGGCAAGGCACCGTCTACCCTCCATTTGCCCAATGAATGCGGATCTTGTTTGGTCAGGCGGATGATTTCGGCATCCCTGGTATTGGTGGCCCAAAGGTTGGCGTACGACAGGAAGAAGCGCTGTGCGGGGCTGAAACCACCCAACAATTGCGTCGTTTTGCCTTGTTCCGTTTTGAGGAAAGCGTTGTACGAAACCTGGAGTCCGCCGTGGTCGGCGATGTTTTCACCCAAGGTGTAGACGCCGTTGGCGTGAAGGGTGTCCAACACGACGATGCTGCTGAAATAATTGGCCAACACTTTGGTGCGGGCTTCGAACTTGGTGGCGTCTTCTGGTTTCCACCAGTTCAGCATGTTGCCGTCCTTGTCGTATTTGCATCCTTGGTCGTCGAAGCCGTGCGTCATTTCATGACCGATGACCACGCCGATGGCGCCGTAATTTACCGCATCGTCCGCATTCATGTAGAAGAAGGGCGGTTGCAGAATACCGGCTGGGAAGCAGATTTCGTTGGTGGTTGGGTTGTAATAGGCGTTCACGGTCTGGGGCGTCATCTGCCATTCCATCTTATTGACGGGCTTGCCAAGCTTGGCCATGTTGTAGTTGAAGTCGAAAGCGTTGGCGCGGCAGATGTTTGCCCAATAGCTGTCGTCCTTGATTTCGAGCGAGGAATAATCTTTCCAAACGTCGGGATAACCGATTTTAACGATGAATGCATTCAGTTTTTCCTGAGCTTTGGCTTTGGTCTCAGAACTCATCCAAGGCAGTGCGGCGATGCGTTCACCCAAGGAAATTTTGAGGTTGTTCACCAGTTTGATCATGCGTTCCTTGGCCTGCGGGGGAAAATATTTTGCCGTATAGAGCTTGCCCACTTCTTCGCCCAGGGAGTTGTCGATGTTGCTGAGCACACGTTTCCAACGGGGACGGAGCGCTTTGGAACCGCTCATCTGACGACCGTAGAAATCAAAGTTGGCGTTCACGAAATTGTCGCTCAAATAAGGCGCCGCTTCTTTGATGAGGCACCATTGGAGGTAGAGTTTCAATTCGGGAACGGGGTAGGTCTGCATCAATTTGACTGCGGCGGCCATGGGCCCTACCTGACCGATATTGATCGCAGTTTCATTCTTGACGCCGAGGCTTTCCAAAAACAACTTCCACGGAAAGACAGCGACTGAATCGTTAAGTTGACCAATCTGGTATTTGTGGTAGTTCAGTTCTGGAACACGGGCTTTTTCTTTGGTGAAATGCGAAGTGGCCAGTGCCGTTTCAATCTTCATGACGGCGGCAGATGCCTTTTTGGCGATGGCCGGCGTGTAACCGGCATTGACGAATTGGGTCTGAATGAGTTTGACATAGCCTTCGCGCAGGGCTTTGGATGCGGCTTCCAAATAGTAATCACGGTCGTCCATGCCGAGTCCACCTTGGCCGAGCTGGACCAGATAGGCATTGCTGTTCTTGTCGTCCGGACCGATGTATACGCCGAAGAATGGGCTGGGTCCGTCTTTGCGCAACGTGGCGGCAACCCGGTAAATGTCGTCACGCGATTTGAGCGACTGCAACGCTTTCAGCCCTTCGAGCAATGGTTTCGCTCCTTCGGCGTTCAATTTGACGCTGTCGTTGCCGATGCGGAACAAATCGCCGATTTTTTGGGCGGAAGTACCTTTTTCATGGCTGGTGGCGCCCATTTCTAGAATGAGCTCGCGAATTTGACGTTGATTTTCGTCACGCAATTTGTCGAAAGAGCCGTAACGGGCGAATTCGTCGGGAATGGGATTGGCCTGACTCCAGCCACCGGTGGCAAAACGATAGAAATCGGTACCGGGTTTAACGGTGTGGTCCAAGTTGGAAAGGTTCAGATCTTTGGGTGAGTCACTGTCGACGGCCTGCATGGAAAAAGCAAAGGCCAGGGAGGTTAGTAAAAGAAGTCCGATTCGTTTTTGCATAATCAATTTTGATTGTTGTATGGAACGTATAAATATTCAATGCCCAAATGTAAAAGATTATCTTTTAGTTTTTAAGGATTCGACCCGAAATATTAAGGGTTTTTATGATTTGGTCTGTTTTGAGCGGTTCGCGACGACATCTTTGTTCCTGGATGCTTCCGAAATGGGACATCCGCCGCAACCACCCGATGAGCAGGTGTTGCAGGCACTTTCCGATTTTTTTTTGGAAAACAAGGGTTTTAGGACAAAATAGATGGCGATTAGAACGATCAGTGCGGTGATGATGGATTGTAACATGAGCTTCGTTTTAATACAAATCGACGAATACAAATGTAGTTTATCTTTATAGAAACTGAAATCACGAGAAATGATGAATTTTGCGACTTCCATACCTATTAAGTATGGTTGATTTCCTATCTTTGAAGTCCATTCTCCAAGCATCATCCGTATGAAAAAGTTACTTTTTTTTCTTTGGATCACAACTTTCGCACTTTATTGTCCGTCTGTGAGTTGCAAAAACAAGGCAAAGGAAAAGAGCCCGGCAGAGGCCCCCATCGGTCCCAACTACAGCAACCTCCAACTTGAAAAACTGGGGCGTGGCCTGGTGGCCATCCACGAAGGCAAAGGCTTCGTGGCAGTAAGTTGGCGTAAGTTGATGGACGATAAAAAAAAGGTTTCCTTCGATTTGTATCGTAAAAGTTATGTGCCTGGAGCGACCAAACTCAAGGAGGTCCGTTTAAACGTGAAGCCGCTGAAAACGTCCACGTATTTTGTGGACAAGTCGGTGGATACAACCATCACGCAGGAATACATTCTGGTGGAGAACAAATCGCGCAAGAAGGTCGTTTCGTACCTGCTTACTCCTGAAAGAGCGTCCGTACCATACATCTCCATCAAATTACCGCCCATCAACTGGGACTCCACCAGGGCTTATCAGCCTAACGATGCTTCTGTGGGCGATTTGGACGGTGATGGAGAATATGAAATCGTGCTGAAACGTACGATCGGAAATTTCGCATGCTCCCAACCCGGCATTTCTGGCGGGACCAATCATTTGGAAGCGTATAAATTGGATGGAAGAAGGCTATGGCAAATCGACATCGGGCCCAATGTCCGAGAAGGTGCCCAGTATTTTTCGTTCATGGTCTTCGATTTTGACGGTGATGGTAAGGCGGAGGTCATTTGCAAGACGTCCGAAGGCACCGTATTTGGTGACGGCAAGAAAATTGGTGATTTCAACATGGACGGCATCGTGGATTATGTGATCAGGGATACTTCCCTGCGCACGTACGGCAAGATTTTGTCGGGTCCAGAGTTCATTTCCGTGATTGAAGGCGCAACCGGTAAAGAACTGGACCGGGTCGATTATATTCCACGCGGCAACATGATAGACTGGGGTGACGATTACGGAAACCGCATGGACAGGCAGCTTTCGGCTGTTGCCTATTTGGATGGTAAACGTCCCTCCTACATTGCGTGCAGGGGTTACAACGGCAAATCGGTGGTACAGGCTTGGAACTTCAGAAATGGGAAAATGACCAAGCTTTGGACGTTCGACACCAGCGCCAACAATGGGAAATACATTGCCTGGTCCAACCAGGGCAACCACAACATCCGTATCGGCGACGTAGACCACGACGGCAAGGATGAAATCATCTATGGCGCTTGCGCCATCAATGATGACGGGACCGGACTGTATACTACCGGTTGGGGGCACGGCGATGCCATGCACCTGACGGACATTGATCCCGACAAACCCGGGTTGGAGGTTTGGCAATGCCACGAGTATGCGCCCAGCCCGAACGGTTCTTCCCTTCGGAACGCTGCCACCGGCAAGTTGATTTGGGGTTATCCTTCCACGTCCGATGTAGGCCGTGCGCTTTGCGCCGACATCGACCCCGAAAGCCGTGGTTTGGAAATTTGGTCTTCGGGCACCAACGGGCTGTATTCCTGCAAAGGCAAACTGCTCTCCAAAATAGTTCCGCCCATCAACATGGCCATCTGGTGGGACGGCGACCTGAGCCGCGAATTGCTCGACAAGATCTACATTGACAAATGGACGGGCAACGGAACAACTCGCCTTTTTAACGGTAAAGGCAAAGGCATCACTTGGTGCAATGGGACCAAAGCCACACCTTGCCTTTCGGCCGACATCTTCGGTGACTGGCGCGAAGAAGTGATTTGGCCGACGGAGGATGGCACCGAAATCCGAATCTATATGACCGACAAGCCGACGGAGCACATGTTCACGACCTTCATGCAGGATCCCATTTACCGCATTGGCGTTGCAACTGAAAACGCGGGGTACAACCAACCACCTGAACCTGGTTTTTATTTCGGTACGGATAAAATCGGATTTTCGAAATTCCTGTCCAAATAATTCGTTAAACCTTCTAGTTTGTTTGAGATCTAAAGGCTATTGTCTTAAAACCTGAATCCACTCCACCATGTCTAAAAGAAAACTGACGTTCATCGTACTTTCACTAATTTCCGCAACTCTTTGTTTTGCAGTCGGTTCCAGACAGATGGAAGCGCTGAACCGTGGCTTGGTCGCCTTCAGGACTTCCGAGAAAACGGCCTTTATCAGCTGGAGGCTCTTGGGCACGGATGCGGAGGGAACGGCGTTCAATTTGTATAAAAGCGTTGACGGCAAACCTGCGGTCAAACTAAATGAAATACCTTTGATGGTGACCAATTATACGGACGCTTCAGTAGCAAACACTTCAGTTTCGTATTTCGTGAAGCCGGTTCTAAAAAAGGCGGAAGGCTCTGAAGAAGGGCGGTTCACTTTAAAATCGGGTTCAGCCAAGCAATATCTTTCCATTCCGTTGCGCACACCGGAACATTACACGGCTGGCGACTGTTCGACAGGGGATTTGGACGGTGACGGCGAGTATGAAATCGTGGTGCACATGGTTGGCGCCGGCAGGGACAACTCTCAGGGTGGCGTGACCAGCGCGCCGATTTTCCAGGCGTACAAACTGGACGGAACGTTTCTTTGGGAAATCAATTTGGGCACCAACATCCGTGAAGGGGCTCATTATACGCAGTTCCTGGTCTATGATTTCGATGGTGACGGCAAGGCTGAAATGATTTGCAAGACGGCGGACGGTACCAAGGACGGTGTCGGCAAGGTGATTGGCGATGCGAAGGCAGACTGGCGCATCAAGACCAAGGACGGCAATATGGATCCGTTTCGGGGCATGGGTGCGGGCGGAAACCGAATGCCCGATTTCAATGCTGTCGGGCCTAAGGCTGATTCGTTGAGGCGTGCCTGGATGTTGACGCAATTGCGCGTCACCGGCGACACGGCGCTGATAGACTTGCCCATGGACAGCATTCGTGCTCGGCTGCGTGCACGTGGCCAACGTCTAGGTGGTCAACGTCCTGGCGGTTCCGGTTCAGGGGAAAATCCTTTGGCTGGCATGATTATGAGTGGTCCCGAATACATGACCGTGTTCGAAGGCAGCACCGGCAAGGCATTGGCTACGGTGGATTACTTGCCTGCCCGCGGGGACTCAGGCCTTTGGGGCGACAACCACGGCAATCGTATGGACCGATATCTGGCTGGTGTGGCTTATTTGGACGGTGTCCATCCCTCAGCCGTGATGTGCAGGGGTTATTACACCAGGGCAACCTTGGCGGCTTGGGATTGGCGTGGCGGCAAACTAAGCCTGCGTTGGTTCTTCGACAGTTATGACGGCAAACCGGGCAATAAGGCCTATTCTGGTCAAGGTGACCACTCCTTGAGCGTTGGTGACATTGACAACGACGGTTTTGATGAGATTGTTTACGGCTCCTGCGCCATTGACCACGATGGAAAGGGCCTCTACTCCACTGGTGACGGTCATGGCGATGCCATGCATCTGGGGGATCTGGATCCGGAACGACCGGGCCTTGAAGTGTTTCAGGTACACGAACACGGCGGCCCGAATTCAGCCGCCCACATGCGCGAGGCCGGCACCGGCAAACTCATCTGGAGCCTACCTGGAGAGGGCGATACTGGTCGCGGAATGACTGCCGACATCGATCCACGTTACTTGGGCTACGAATGCTGGAGTGTGGCCACCGATGGTTTGTACTCTTGCAAAGGGGTCAAGATTTCGGACAAGAAACCGCGCTCCTGCAATTTTGGCATTTGGTGGGACGGCACGCCCGACCGGGAATTGCTGGATAAGAACACCGTTTATAAATGGAACTGGACAACCGGTCAGGACGAAGTACTTTTCAGGGCAGACAGCTGCATGTCCATCAACGGGACCAAAGCCACACCCAATTTGAGCGCCGACTTGTTTGGCGACTGGCGCGAGGAAGTGATGCTGCGTACGTTGGACAACAAGGAGCTTCGCATTTTCAGCACCACCATTCCAACGGATGTCCGCTTGGTGACGCTGATGCATGATGCTCAATACCGTTGCGGCATTTCGTGGCAGAACGTTGCCTATAACCAACCGCCGTATCCGAGCTTTTATTTAGGAACTGGTATGAAGATGCCTGCCACGCCAAAGATTTATACGCCGAGAGCGCATTGAATGAAGAACCCCGGACTGTATGGCCCGGGGTTCGCTTTTATTTCACAATCAACTTCTGAACTTGTTCTTTTCCCGAACATCGGGAGGATACGAGGTAAAGCCCTGGTGTCAGGCGATTGCTGGTCTGAAGCGTCGTGGAGTTTTCCACTTGTTGCTTGAAGATGACTTGGCCGTACAAATTCCGAATGACGATTTCAGTCGGTACCGTCAATGGCTGGTCGAAGTACAGGCTTAAATCTTCACCCCGTTGTATGGGATTTTTAAATTTGAGCGGTTCAACGGCAACGCTGGGTGTTTCCACATCGACGGCGATGGTTTTGGTCCAATCGTACCATTTGGCAGTGTATTGGGCAACGGTGGTCACACCTTTCACTTTCTGAAGTCTATAGTCGAAATGTTTCTTGCGGGTGGTGTCGCCCTCGTAAATATAATCGGTGTTGCAAATGACAGCGATGACCACGTTGTTGGCGGGCAGGGAGGTCAGTTTAAGGGTGCAATCGCCACCGTTCACAATCTTGCTGTACACGATCGTGCCGGAACGGGTGCGGTAACAAAGCTGACAGGTCATATTGGGAGCCAAGGGTTGGAAATTGACGACGACTTCGTTGCCGGTAATGGCCAACGGAATCTGATTGGCGCCGGACCAACCTGGGGTGGTTCTGAATTCGGGGGTGATCAAACCTGTCGGGCTCGTTGTTGTGCGGACATAAGGTGAAGCATACCATGCGGCCGGTGCTTTCCAGGAAGGTTGCCATTCGGCTTGGATGGTGGTACCGAAGCTTCCGTCCAACAAGGCTTTGGTCGCACTCGTCCATTTACCCATGTCGAGCATGGCTTGTTTGGCACGGTATTCGGTGATTAGTCTGCGCATGGCGCGGTCGCCGAGTTTGACGGACATGCCTTCCAATACGCGGCCTGGGCAGTTGCGCCAGGTCCAGGCCACACTGCCGGAACCCAGGGTCATGCCGAGGAAGGTTGGAAAAATATTGCTGTATTGGACGCCACCAAGCAAATTGCGCCAGGTGCATAATTGGGCGCCAGCGGCATTGTTCATGTTCACGCCTTCAGCCGCAGGACCTCCGTACGTATCGTCCTGCAACCATCCACTGTAACATTCAATGGGCATGAACGGTGCGATGAATGTGCCGGCATTGAGGAAACCCATGCTGCTGTAATTGTTTGTTTTCCGAGATTCCATTTCCTGCTGAAGCCACGTGTTGCCACCTTCCTGATACCAAGCTGAGTTCTTGCAACCGGGCAGGTCGGCCAAAACGGCATGGATTCCTTCGTGAACCATGGCACCCTGCTGTGAGATCTTGTCGCTGTAGGTACACTTGGGGCTGAAACTATAGATGGGATAATAGGATGCAAGGATCATCGGGTAGGAAACGCCACCATAGGTCATGGCGCTCTGCCAACCACCAAGGGCTGTACTGTCAGCCGTATCGGTATTCAAGCCTGAACCATAGAGGTATACGGTGCTGCGATAGCCTTTTTTGGCGCGCAAATCCGGCGGCCAGCCCAAGGTGTCGCGGAAATAGGCGAAATCCTGGTTCAGCCGTGCCAATAAGGGAATGACGCCTGTGCTGTCCACCAAGGATTTTGCTTTGGGACCCCATTTGAATGTCCACCAACCGGAAGAAATGGTGCCTGCGACGGGTGAAGCGTCCGCTAGTTCTTTAGTAGGCATGGCCAAGGAGGGAAATTCGTCCTTGAAATTGTAGTTGAGAGTTGGATTGTAAGTGGGCCAAACATAGGTGTCACCCGGATTTCCGATGCTGTCCACGGTTAGATAAAAATATTGTTGCGAAACGGACCCGCAGTCGTTGATGTAACTGGCCGTATAAGTGCCGGATTGAGCAGGTTGCAGGTTGCGGAGGGTTACTTTGCGGTCATATTGTGTATAACCGCTCGGACCGGTCCATCCCCATTTGCCAGTACCAACCACTTGTGGGTCGAAAATGACGGAATCGCCCATCATGACGGAGCCTGCGTTGGCTTGCAAAACTTCGTTGGCGCCAACCTTTATATAAGGTGTCAATGGTGTCGGGCTGCAAGGTCCACTTTCCACACCGGTGGTTCTCCATTCAAAAATACCAGTAGATACGGAGCTGGCCATATTGATACGGATTTTGCTGGCAAGTATGTTTAGGTTTATTGTATTGAATACGTTCGCCAATTTACCGATATCACCTGCCGTCACCCAATTGAAGCCGTCCCAATAGGTTATGTAGGCGGTAGTCGGTAGATTGATGCCACCATTGGTCGGAGTGGAACCGTCATACCACCAAAAGACGGAGGTGGAGAGAATGCGTTGTGCCTGGGGCCATTCGTATTGGACCCAGTTGGTCTTTCCATTGGTTCCGTCCCAATTACCGTAAGCAACGACAGATTTGACATTGGAGCTGGCCGGTACCAGACCGTCGTTGACCGCAGCCAGTTTTTCCCAACTGGAAACCAAGGAAGTGGTGACAGTGGCTTTCAACGCCAGATTGAGTGTGTCACCGGCGGCTTCTTGAGCGGCATGAACAGGAAAGGCAAGCACACAACTTACTAAAAATAAGTAAAGATTTTTTTTCACAGCGCGTGTTATTTAAAGGTATCTTCAAATATAACTTCTAACTTTCATTACAGCATGTGTCTTGGACGGTTATTGTATGAATTGTACCTTTTCACGCTCATTTGTCTTTGAATTCATACGTGACTCCGCCATCCTTGTCAATATACATTTGAACAACACCAGGTTTCAAAACAGGAACAATCGAGTTGTTCAAGAATGTCAACGTATATTTCTTTTTTGGATCGACCAAGAAATGGGCCTTATATCCCGTGTACTCTTTTTTGGTTGTAAAATGTTCGTCGGAGAAAGATCCCGCACCTTTCAAATTGAACGTAATTTCTCCAACATCCTCTTTCAAAGCATAATACACATTTAGTTCCGTTTTGCTTAAGTCCATGTCGAAAAACGATTTTCCAGTTTCAATGTTTCTGTAATCCAAGAAATCATGGATCAATTTATCTTCTGAACTCTTGGTTTCGGGTGTAATATCACCTTCGAACATTTCCAGTCTGACCTTATATGCTGGATCTGCAAGCTGGAGGGTTTGACCTAGGGTGGTCGATTTGATGTAATACCCCGAATTCACATCCTTGAGGCAACACAGGTATGGCACCGTTTCTCCCGGTTTCACTTCCACATACGTGGTGGATTCAACATCTTCGCGCACGTCATCTGAGAAAATGGCTAACGAAGTAGTCCGAATCAAATGATACACGACTTTCACCTTCACTTTATAGGTCCTATCCGATTGATTATGAAGCGTTCCTCCAACAAAAACATGATATTTGTTGAACTGTCTGAAGTCGTCTGCATCACGCGAGTTCATCCAATCAACAGCAGTTCTGCCATTAGCATCGGCAATGTAAATAAATTCCTTTTTAGTGATTGCACTGTAAAAGTCCTTCATCTTCTTGCCCTGCTCTTCGCCCTGTAGAATGGATGCATTATTGATGCTACTTTTATCAGTGTCAAAGTCAAGGACTTTCTCCTGGCCTTTGTCGGCCAAATAATTTGGGATATTAAAGATTCTGAAGAAATTGACGGATGAGCGGTAAAAGAATTTGGCATAGGGTACCATCAAAAGGGAATCTTGCAGAAACAGTTCATTTTGGTATTGATAAACTTCATCCGCTTCCTGGTATTTGGAGTTGATCAGGTCATTGTACGGATACACTTTTCCTGAACCCGACGTCTTGGTAATCTCCCGATTTATCTGACTGGACTGGATGTAGGTTTTGTAATTCCTGAAAACGTAATCGAAGCCTGTTCTGGAGATAAAGCCATTGCCCCTTGTTCCAATCAGATCGGGTTCTTTTGGGAACATGCGCTGATCGATCGGATAGTCTTTTTTGGCATAGACATCATTGCCAAGCGGAATGAAATCTGTTTTATCGATGTTTATGCTTGAATTGCCCTGTACCACATTGCCGTTTAGGTTCAAACCTCCAAAATAACTTACAAAAGCCTGGTTCGGATTCAAAAAGTAAATGGACATTGGTTCACTTTTACGTGTAGTCATATCCATGGAGGCCAATACTGTTTTGGTCATCAAATCGTACGTGGTCAGTTTGACGGAGATTTCCGTATAACCATAGCCGTAGCCACCTTTAGACTCCGAACTGAGTTCCATCAGAAAAAGATACTTGTTGTCGGGACTTATGAAACACTGAGTACCGAGACAAGCCGTATAATTCTCGTTATTATAGGTCTTTTCTTGGAATACACTCAGGGTTTTTCCGGTAAGTGCTGAGACAATGGCAATCAATGAATTGTCAAAACGACATATCAAAAAGAGACCGTTCGGAGTCATGGTATACGAGTTCAATTTGATTTTAAGCGTTGAAAGGTCCCAAATGACCTTTTCTTTTTGTTGGAGGTAATCTGTCCAAAGCAACCGCTTGCTTATGGCATCATAACGAAAACCGACGGATTGAACGTTGTTCAGATAGTCGCTCACACCGCCGAATTTCACCATATTCAGGTTCGCCAGATTCAGGTATTCACCATTGGAGGTTACGAGTGCCGTATTGTTCATGACCGATTGAACATCAGCCTCTTGGGCAAATTGGTACAAATCGACGTATTTGATTTCTTTATAGAGTGACCTGTTCAAACTCGGGATGGTGTCTCTGCGTTGCGTCAACGGAATTTCTGACCCGAGAAACACTCCGCTGATGTAAAAAGCTGGATGTCGCATACCGTTCGCTCCAGCGGAATAGCCCAATCCATTTGGATGGTTGTCTACCCAATCCCCATCAAAAAACAACGTGTCCGCTTTGAAGGCTGAACCCTTCGTCATTTGATTCTCATCGTTGAATGTTCCAATGGAGTAATCCCCACCCATATAGGTTGCCCGTATGACCCCGGTTCGTTTTCCGTCAACCACCTTTCCCGTATAGGTCGTTGCATTGTCTATCGTAAAGGTTCCTATGCCATTGGGAACATCGTCTTTCCAGGTGCCATTGTAGGAATCGTTGGGGCCCAACAAGGCACTGTTCAACGGATTCCTGCCACCAATGACTCCTTTGAAAAATCCTTTGCCGTCCTTCTTTCCGTAGACCCATTGACCATCGTATTTGGCTGTTTCTCCAACTTGAACCAAGTTGTTTCCGGTTGGAGCCCAAAGCGCGTTCCGATACGGCTTATCACCTATATTGCTTCGGGCATACGTTCCGCTACCATGGAGCACTCCCAGGTGGAACGTGCCTTCCCAACGTTGTTCCAAGACTCCATCCAACAATTTCACACGTACCCCCTCACCTTCAAAATAACCGTTTACAAAAGTACCCTGGTAGTAATTTTGGGTGTAGTTGTCGTCAAAAAGAAAGGTCATTTTCCCTTCACCATTGGGACAACCGTTTTTAAATGTTCCTTCATAAATGAAAAACACTGACTTTTTACGGTTTGGAAAGGAGTATTTGGCCTTACCCACTCCCTCGGGCATTCCGTTCGCTTTTTGACCTGAATACTTGACAACGAGTGGAACATCCCTGAACGAGCTGGTATCGACATTTTGAAAAAATTGATCTTGGAGTATCCCTCTGATGGCGACCTTATCGGGCACCCAGATTTTAAGTTTTGGACTGATTGTGAAATAGTTCTGACCAAGCAAGCAGGACAGTGAGAGAATAAATGTCAGGGTAGTCAAAATCCTTTTCATAGGGGGTATTTTCGATGATTTACCAATAAAAGTTTCAAAAATAGCAAATGATTGAGAAATATCCACCTTGCAGCTCATCTAAACGTAATAAAATGGAAAGGCCAACCTATTGTTTTAGGTTGGCCTTTCCATTTTAAAGTTAAACTTTCGGATTTATTCCCCTGCTCTTCTGGCCATCAGTCCATAGGCGCCGACAATGGCGAAACAGATCATGGGAACGATAAAGGCGTTGTTGATGCCGAACGTGTCGGAAACCCAACCTTGTGTCGGGGTCAACAAGGCACCACCCAAGATGGCCATGATGAGGCCCGAGGCTCCCACTTTGGCATCGTCACCCAAACCGTCCAATGCAAAACCATAAATAGTGGGAAACATGAGCGACATGAAGAAAGAGATGCCGACCAGACAGACCACCAGGAACATGCCGTGTGATAGCACTACGCAGCCTGTCAAGGCAAAAGCTGCAATGGCTGCGCAAATGATGAGCAAGGAGGGTTTCACATAGCGCATCAGGGCCGTGAATACGAACCGGGCCACGGTGAATATTCCGATGGAAAGCAGGAAGATGTAGGCTGAATTGGTTTCGTCCAGACCAAGTTCCTTCATGACAATGCGGATGGTGAACGACCATATTCCGACCTGTGCGCCAACATAAAAGAATTGCGCAACCACGCCCCATTTGTACAACTTATTCTTGAACAGGCGTTTGAAGGTGGCTCCCAAATGAAGGGAGGTATCGGCATCGGAGCCCTTGGGCATACGTGACAAGAGCATGATGAAAAAGATGACCACCAGTACGACACCGATGCACAAATAAGTGAACGTGACGGCGCTGAGCTCCTTGGTTTGGATCTGGTGCAACGCATCTGCAGACATTCTGGCGCGTTCAGCAGCGTTGGAATGATGGAGTTGATTCAGGATCATGGTCATACTGAGTACGATGCCGGTCATGGCTCCGAAGGGATTGAATGCTTGCGCCAAGTTGAGACGGCGGGTGGCGGTTTCGGGGGAGCCCATGCTCAGGATGTACGGATTGGCCGTGGTTTCAAGGATGGAGCAACCGCCAGCCAAAATGTAGATGGCTACCAGGTAAAAGCCATAGTTTCCGGTGAGGCCTGCCGGATAATAAAGCAAGGCGCCAATTGCATACAAGGCTAGTCCGAGCAAAACGCCGGCTTTATAGGAGAATTTCTTAATGAACAGCGCCGCAGGCAAGGCAAAACAGAAATAGGCGCCGTAAAAGGCCATTTGGATGAAGGATGTCTGCACATCGGTCATGCTCATGATTTTTTTAAAGGCGGCCAACATGGTGTCGTTCAAGTTGTTGGCCACTCCCCAGAAAAAGAAGAGGCTGGTCACCAGAATGAAGGGCACCACCATGCTTTTCCCGTTGAGTCGCAACAGGGAGGAATTTTTGAGTTCAGACATGAATGAGGTATTAGAATATAAGGTGTGTTTTTAGGAAATACGCTCGCGTAGGATTTTTTCGCGTTCAGGCGACCAATAGCCGCAGTCCAACTCCATAAAGACGGAGGTGTAGGGCATCAGGCTGTCGGTCTTGAGGACCAGGACGTTGAAGAGCTTGGAGGCCTCATCGAGCTTGGCGAAGATTTCGTCGTGGGGAATGACTTCGATTTTATATTTGGCAATCGTTTGTGCCAAACTGGCCTTGAAGGCATCCACTCCTTTGCTCAGGTCGTCGCGCATGAAGAGCAATTCCTTGTCGGTATAGATGATGGGCTTGACGTGATGCTCGTCTTGAATACAGTTCAGCACATGTTTCAAAACATTGATGAGTTTGTCACCGGTGTAGATGGTTTCGATACCTTCGGCGCTTTGCATCGGGTACGCTTTGTCCACGACCAAAATCCAGTTGCGATGACCTAACATCGGCAAAATTGCTTCGAATTCAGTTTTCCAGCTCATAACTTCGTTTTTAAAGGTTTCGCCAAAGGTATCATTTTATTTCCTCATCATAAACAATCGCCACTTTTCCACACTTACCCTCGTTCATGAGGGCGAATCCTTTGGAGGCATCTTCCAACGTAAACCGATGTGTTATAAGATCTTCGGGATGGATGCCCCAGCGTTCGATGCGTTCCACCAGTTCTTCCATGCGCCAAATGTTGGTGACCCAACTGCCGTAGATGGTCTTTTGGTCGTGGATGATGTCCGGGCTGGGGTTGAACTCGCAAGTACCGCCTTCGCCGATGAACACGATTTTGCCCCATTTGCGGGCTGCGCGGATGGACAGTTGACGACCGTGGGTGTTGCCGGAGCAATCGACTGAACGCTCTACGCCATTTCCACCGGTGAGGTCAAGCACTTTTTGGAGCGCATCCTTGTCGGATAAGAAAACATGGTCGCAGAGGCCTTTTTCGAGGGCGATGTCCATGCGTTCCTGCACGGTGTCCACGCCGATCACCTTTTGAGCACCCATGGCTTTGGCCAACATGGCGGCGGCCAAACCGACCGGGCCGAGACCAACCACCAAAACGGCATCGTTTCCGCAGATGCCGATTTTTTCAAGGCCTTCGTAGACCGTTCCGAAACCGCAGGCAATCTGCGCGCCGTCGGAAAAGGAAAGGCTGTCGGGCAGTAAAACGAGGTCTTTTTCCTCGGCCAGCATGTATTCGGCCATGCCACCGTCGCGTTGCCAACCGTAGGCTGCACGAAAAGGGCTGGTGCAGCTGATCATATAACCGCGGCGGCAGTCGTTGCAGACGCCGCAACCGGAGATGTGATACACGACCACGCGGTCGCCTTCCTTGAAACGTCGTAAACCTGGGCCGCATTTTACAATTTGTCCGCTGGGTTCGTGTCCGCAAACCTTGTTCTGGTAACCTTCGGGGCCCTTGCCCAAGTGCTCGCGGTAAATCGCGCGGATGTCGCTGCCACAGATGGTGGACGATTTCATTTTGATGAGGACTTCGCCGTGGCCGGGTACCGGTATTTCCACTTGCTTCATTTCCACGGTGCTGTTGCCTGGCAGATAGGCTGCTTTCATTGTTGCCATTGTCGTATGTATTAAAGTTTTATTGTGCGATGATGCCGTCTTCGTCCCAAAGGTCGTGCCAGTCTCTGGCTGAAACCCAGGTGAACACTTGCCCTTTGATAAAGCGATTGCGTTTGTTGATGGTCTTGATGGAAGCCATTTCCTCGTCGGTGAGCGGATCTTCGGTCACACAGCGGAGGTTTGCCATGAACTTCTCGGGTTTGACGGAGAACGGAATGGGAATTTGTCCGTTTTGGGCGGCCCATTTGACACAGACCAATGCCGGATGAATGTGGTGTTTGTCGGCGATGGCCACGATGAGCGGATCTTCCATCGGAACGGTATCCTCGGGTGTTTTGTCGCGCTCGGGACGACCTGGCGAGCCGATGGGGCAGAAACCGATGGCGCGGATATCGTGTTCAGCCAAGAATTCAAAAAGTTCAGGTTGTTGGAAATGCGGATGCATCTCCATTTCGTTGACCACCGGTTTGATGCGGCAGTCACGGAGCAGCAATTGCATTTTGGCGATGGTCATGTTGGAAGTGCCGATGTTGCGGACCAGGCCCATTTCGACCAGTTTCTCCATGTCGCGCCAGGTTTTTAGGTAGTTTTCGTGAATGTAGGGCACGGCGTGCGGATCGCGGGAATCTACGGTGACGCCTTGGGCATGGTGGTTGGGAAAAGGCCAGTGAACCAGATACAGATCGAGGTAATCAACGCCTAAGTCAGCCATGGACTGTTTGCAGGAACCGATGACATCGTTGTGCTTGTTGTTCCACACTTTGGAGGTAATCCAGAGTTCGTTGCGTTCCACAATGCCTGCGGCGAAGACTTCCTTCAGTGCAGCCCCGATTTCTTTTTCATTGCCGTAGATGGAAGCACAGTCTATATGTCTGTAACCAAGTGCGATGGCCATCTTGACAGCTGTGGCGACTTGATCGGGACTGTAGTTGTCGGAACCAAATGTACCAAGTCCGACGACCGGAATTTGGGAACCGTTGTAGAACGTCACGTTGGGTACCAGCGCCGGATGGACGGGTTTCAATGTATCACTCATGAGCTTTGGGTATTTTAGATTTTAAAGTGTTGCAAAGATAAAGAACGCGAAGGAACAAGACTTATACTATTCCGATATTCAATAACATTTAATCGGGTTGGTTTCAAACGAAAAACCGTCCGAAAAATATTCCGGACGGCTATCGTAAAAAGGATGTTATTTGTATAATGGACCGAACACTTGGCAAGCCCTATAATCGGCGCCTTCAGCATCCATGCCGAATGCGTTCCAAGTGGCGGGGCGGAAAATTTTGTTTCCTTCCACATTGTGCATGCACACTGGGATGCGGAGCATGGAAGCCAGGGTGATGAGGTCGGCGCCGATGTGGCCGTAGCTGATGGCACCGTGGTTTGCACCCCAGTTGTTCATCACGCTGTATACATCCTTGAACTGTTCCGTGGCGTTCAGGCGCGGGGCGAACCAAGTGGTGGGCCAAGTGCGGTCGGTTCGGACGTTGATGGTTTCGTGCACGTTTTCTGGAAGCGTTACTGTCCAACCTTCGGCAATCTGCAGCACCGGGCCCAAACCCTTGATGCGATTCACCCGGAGCATCGTCACCGGCATGCCGCCTTTGGACAAGAAGTTGGAAGAATAACCACCGCCGCGGAAATAACCGGTGTTGGCCGGATACCAGGTTGTGGCTTCGAGGCTTTTCAAAACATCGGCTTCGGTGATGTCCCAGGGTTGCTTCATGGCAGGTTCGCCCTTGGTGTTTTGCATTTCGCCGGTAGCATCCAAGCAGGTAGCACCGGAATTAATAAGGTGAATGATGCCGTTTGCGGCAGCGCCTTCAAGTCGGTAACCCGTAACGCGCTTGACAGCATCGGGGCTCCAATAGGTGCGTACATCGGAGAATATGGAGGCAGTATTGGTGAGCAAATGGCCGAAAAGCATGGAAACACCGTTGAGCGAATCGTTTTCGGTGGCCAAAACAAACGCTTCACGGATGCCGTTCCAGTCGAAAGAAGAGCAGAGCAAGGCTTCGCTGAAGTCGCCGTTGGGCAGAAAATCGGTCCATTGGCGTTGGCCTTGGAAACCAGCGGCGATGGCGTTGTGACCTAGGGCCTCTTCAGCATAACCGAGATCTTTTAGGCGCGGGTTCCCCACCATTAAATCACGCATGATGAGGGTCATCTTCACCACGTATTCCCAATCTTTTTCTTTTTGTTCGCGGCTGCTTTGCTTGGCGGATTCGCTGAAATCGGCACCTTCGTTGACTTTACAATAAGTGGCCGTCCATTCCAGGGCCTTCTTGTACTCCTGGGGGTCATAGATGCCTTTTTCAATGCGTCGAATGAGTTCAACCTCGTCCACCGCTTCGGTGCGGATGCCCAAATAGTCTTGGAAAAAGTCAGGGTCCACGACGGAACCGGCGATGCCCATGCATTGGCCGCCAATGCCCAGGTAGGACTTTCCCTTCATTTGTGCTACAGCCAAACCGGCTTTGACGAAACGCAGGATTTTTTCTTCCACGTCGGCAGGAATGCTGGTGTCGGTGTTGTCCTGAACGTTTTCACCATAGATGCCGAAGGCGGGCACACCTTTTTGTGCGTGACCGGCCAGAGCGGCGGCCAGATAAACGGCTCCGGGGCGTTCCGTTCCGTTGAAACCCCAGATGGCTTTGGGATAGTATGGGTTCAAGTCGATGGTTTCCGTCCCATACGCCCAACAGGGAGTGACTGAAAGCGTGAGCCCAACACCTTCTTTTTCGAATTTATCGGCGCAGGCGGCGGCTTCGGGCACACGGCCGATGGTAGTATCGGCCAAAACGCATTCGACAGGCGTTCCGTCCGGATAACGCAATTTACTGGATATGAGGAATGCAGCGCTTTTGGCCATGTTCATGGTCTGGTCTTCCAGGCTTTCACGAACGCCACCCTGGCGCCCGTCGATGATGGGACGAATCCCTACTTTTGGATACTTGGTCATTATAGTTCTTAATTTAAACGTCAATGAATGGTTGAACAACTGTGCTGAACTGTGCTGAACTGCGCAAACAAAGTTACACTATTTCGTTTGGGAAAAAACATGTTTTTCAACACTTTTATGCAAAAAGTCTTATTGTATCGGTTTCCGTTCGAGTTGGCTCCAACCGTAAAAGGCAATAAACAAAAAGCAAACCAGCGGCACGAAAAAACCCAAAGCCATGTTGGTCTCGCCGATGTAGCCCATCAGGACGGGAGATACAGCACCGCCGCCCACTCCCATCACGATGTACGAGGATGCTTGTTTGGTCTGTGCGCCGAGGCCGTGAACTCCCAAGGCAAAAATAGTAGGGAACATCATGGACATGAGGTACATGGACATGCAGAGCGCAATGAAGGACAGGGTTCCGACGGAAAGCACGACCAACACCATACAAACCACGGCTGCGAAACCGAAATAGGCCAGCAGGCGTGCCGGTTTGATCCATCGCATGAACCAGCTGCTGGTGAGCCTTCCGATCAAGAACAACCCCATGCCGCCCAGGCTCAGCATCCGAGAGGCAGCCAGATTGCTCAGTCCAGGATAGAGTTCGACCACATAATTGATAAAAAAGCTGAATATGCCGGTTTGAGCGGCCACGTAGAGGAACTGCGCCACCACGGCAAGCACGAAACTGCGGCGTTTCCAGATGGAAATCGTTGAGCTGGAACCATGCACTTCCTCGTCCATTGGAGGAACGATTTCGGGCATTTTCACAAACAGCAGCGTCACCGCGACGATAAGCACCACGATGCCAACCAACACGTAGGGCCTGGCGGTGGCCATCGAATCGCCGGCTTCAGCCCCGAAAATAAGGGTTCCGCCAATGAGCGGACCAATGATCCAGCCGACCCCGTTGAATGCGGCAGCCACGTTGATGCGTTGGGCAGCATTTTCAGGAGGGCCAAGCACGGTGGCGTAGGGATGGGCTCCGGTTTCGATGATGCAGAGTCCGCAAGCCAGGAAAAACAATGCGGCTAAAAAAGGTGTTGGTGAATTGGCGAAGGCGGCTGGTACAAAGGCCAACGCGCCGAGCGCGAACATTATCAAACCGACAAAGATGCCTTTTTTATAGCCTAGCTTTTTTAGGATGCCCCCAGCCGGAATGGCCATGATGAAATAGGCGATGTAGGTTGAAAACTGTACGAAACCGCTTTGCGCCTTGTTCATGGCGAAGCAACCCTGGAAGTGCCGGTTCAGCACGTCGAGCATGCCGTGGGCGCAACCCCAAAGCAGGTACAGACTGGAAATGAGCAGGAAAGGAAGGAGAAACGATTTCCCACCCGGTGCGGAAAGGATGTTTTGTTTTTTCATGAGGCCTAGTCGAGGTGAAAGAATTCATCCATTTCAGCCCACCATTCTCCCTCCCGACAAGTTTCCAGCGGTTCTTGGCAGGGCTTGCAAACCGCCCACCAGCGTTGGGTTTCAGGGTCTTCGGCCATCAACGTCGTGTCGCCTGCGTAATCGGTTCCCACATACTCGAAATAGCTGAACAAGAAACCATCCTTATAATAGATGGAATAATTACGAATGTTGCATTCGGTGATTTTTCGCAACACACCGGGCCAAACCGAGGCGTGCAAAGCCTTGTATGCTTCCAGTTTTTCAGGGCGCAACCGGATGACGCTGCCAAAACGTTTCATGGTTCGTAAGGTTAAGTCGCAAATGTAGAGAACTTGGATGGAATTTCATACTTTTGTTGCAAACGAATCGTCATGGAAAAAGAATCGCTCCACTTGATGTTGCTGAACGCTGGCCGAGCCGTCCACGAAGGCGACTGGAACTTCCGGAACATCAAGAGCCCGTTTTTCCGCATGTATTTGGTGGACGAGGGCGAGGCCTGCATGACGGTGGAAGGCGTGGAACAGCGACTCACACCCGGTCATTTGTACTTGATTCCACCTTTTTCACTGCACAGCGACAGCTGCGACCGGCATTTTTCGCTCTACTACCTGCATGTGAGCGAAAATCCTTCCGATACCATGCGCCTCTTTGAGCAGTTCCGTTTCCCATTGGAAGTTACAGCGACTGAACTCGATGAAGTTTTGATGAAGCGCTTGTTGGCCATCAATCCGGGCAAAGGGCTCGCGCTCTACGATCCGGTTTCGTACGACAACGACAGGGGCTTCCTCCAGAGCCTGGCTTCGACCGCTCAAACGTCTTTCCCAGTGCGGACGGAAACCAACGGCATCCTGTTGCAACTGCTCTCCCGATTTCTGGAACATTCCGAAAGGCTCTTGGTTTCGGAAGACAGCCGCATTGTCAAGGCTTTGTGGCATATTCGCGAGAACATCGGGAAAAAAATCCACATCAGCGACCTTTCGGAGCGCTGCTTTCTATCGGACGACCATTTCACCCGACTGTTCAAGCAAGAAATGAACGATACGCCCATCGATTACATCAACCGGAAAAAAATTGAGCATGCGCAGTTGATGCTGGTCATCAACGATGCGCCGGTCAAGGATATCGCCTGTTCACTGGCTTTTGAGAACATTCCATATTTCAACCGGTTGTTCAAGCAGTTGGTCGGTAAAACGCCCACACAGTATCGGGAACGATTTCGATCGAAATAGAAACGCATTTGTCCGTTCTACTCAAAATCCGTACTTTAGTGGTCGGTTCTAACTAATTTGCATTCATGAAAAACCTACTGTTTTGCTTGTTCTTTGTAACGGCTCTTTCGCTTAAGGCTGCAGACCGCGAAGTGATTTTCCTTTGGCCGCAGGGCGTGCCCGAAAGCAACGGCATCACCGCTGCCGAAACTTCTGAAAACGACCGTGTGGAAAATGTTTCCGTACCGTCCATGACCTTTTATCCAGCCGATTCAGCCAAAAACACGGGGGTGACCATCCTGATTTGTCCGGGGGGCGGGTACATCCGCGAAGCAGTGGGTCACGAGGGCTCGCAGTTTGGCGAATGGCTTTCGGGCCTGGGCATCAACGCTTTTGTACTGAAATACAGGCTTCCGAACAAGCATGCTTTCATTCCGCTGAAGGACGCCCAGCAAGCCATGCGCATCATTCGCAGTCGTGCAGGCGAGTGGAGGCTGAACCCTATGAAGATCGGTGTGAGCGGATTTTCGGCAGGCGGTCACCTGGCAGCCACCTTGGGAACGCATTTCGACCTGGGCATACCGGTTCCACCGGTTGTACCCACCAAATCCAAAAAACCGGTTCAGCCAATGCCTGCGCCTTTGAGTTCCTTCAGCTGCCGCCCGGATTTCATGATTTTGTTCTACCCGGTGGTTTCCATGCAGGAAAGCGTGACCCATGGCGGTTCGCGTGAGAACTTGCTTGGGCTGGGCTACAAGAAGGATTCCGTGGATTATTACTCCAACGAGTTGCAGGTGACCAAGGACACCCCTCCCACCCTGCTTTTCCTGAGTGACGACGACGGTGCGGTTCCGCCAAAGAACAGTTTTGATTTTTATGCGGCACTTAAAAAATACAAGATTCCAGCTTCGCTGCACATTTTTCCAGAAGGCGGCCATGGTTGGGGCTTTCAGGAGAACTTCAGATACCACGAGATTTGGATGGATTTGTACATCGATTGGTTGAAAGAACGCAAAATACTGTAAGTCATGAACAAGGTTTTCAAAGGATTGTTTCTGGTTGGACTGCTGTTGGCGGCTCTTCCCGTTTTAGCGGTGGTCAAGCCTGCCAACCTGTTTGGCGAGCACATGGTGCTTCAGCGCGACAAGCCCATTCCCGTGTGGGGATCGGCCAAGCCGGGTGAAAAGGTGACCGTGCTGTTCAACACCCTCAAAGTCAAGGTCAAGACCGACAAGTCGGGTAAATGGCTGGTTTGGCTGAAATCGATGCCCGCCGGCGGTCCGTTCAATTTGGAAGTGCGGGGTGCCAAAAACAAAGTGTTTATTCAAGACATTTATGTAGGCGAAGTTTGGGTCTGCTCCGGACAATCCAACATGGACATGACCGTAGCCAAGGAGGACCGTTACTGGTGCGGCGTGGACAACGAAGCGGAGGAAGTGGCCGGTGCGAACTACCCCAAAATCAGGGTATTCGACGTGGATTACAAACCCAACAATACGGTTCAGCCGGACGTGGTGGGCAAATGGGAGGTATGTTCCCCCAAAACGGTCGGGCATTTTTCGGCTGCCGCTTATTTCTTTGCCAAAGAGCTGTACAACAAATACAACATTCCGTTCGGCCTCATCACTTCAGCCTTTGGGGCGAGTACGGCCGAAAGTTGGATCAATGAAAAATACTTGGAGGTGCACCCCAATTTGAAATACTTGTTGGACAACTACAAGACCAAATGGGAGAAGTTCACTGCGGACAGTGCCAAAACCATGCCCGCTTTTCGGGAACAGATGGCGAAGTTCAACGGCGATGCGGCTGCACTGGCGGCTTCAGCAGGGGATGTCACGGCTAAGAAACCGAAGGCACCTAAGAATCCGGACCCGAGTTTGGACCAGCACAACCCGTTCGTGTGCTTCAACGGCATGATTGCGCCTTTGTTTCCGTATGCCATTCGCGGGGTACTTTGGTATCAGGGCGAAAGCAACGGGCCATCTGCCAAGGAATATCGGGAAATCATGGAAACGTTGATCGGCGACTGGCGGGACGAATTCAAACAGGGTGATTTTCCCTTTATATACGTGCAGCTGGCCAACAACGGCAAGGCCATGGAAAAACCGGTGGAAAACGGCTCCATGATGATGGTGCGGGAAGCGCAGACACAAAACTTGTCGGTGCCGAACACGGCCATGGTGGTGGCCATCGAGAATGCCAGCGACCCGATGAACGTTCACCCCAAGAACAAGCAGGAAATTGGATACCGGTTGTCGTTGTGTGCACGTAAAATCGCCTATGGCGAGGATATTGAATGTTCCGGACCGATGTACGACCGATACGAGGTGAAAGGAAACACCATCCAACTGTACTTCAAGCCCAACAAAGAATCATTCATGGCTTGGTGCGACAAACTGACCGGTTTTGCCATTGCCGGCGAGGACAAGGTTTTCCATTGGGCGCAGGCCAGATTCGAAGGCCAGACCATCATTGTTTGGAGTGATGCCGTACCGAATCCAGTGGCGGTTCGCTATTGCTGGGGGACGAACCCGCCGGCCAGTTTGGCCAACAAGGATGGTCTTTGGGCACCGAATTTCAGGACGGACAACTGGTAAAGGCTGGCACATCTCGGAAAAGTGACTTTCAATGTCGGAATAGGATAAGTCCGAATACAAGACAGCATTTATCTTTGCACTTGTTCTACAAACTTATAGACTATGAAAAACACAATGGTCATCGCTTTAGTGATGGGCTTTTTCCTACAAGCCGCATCCGCGCAGGATCCCGTTCAAAGCATTCAGCAAGATCGGTTCAAACCCACCGACGAGTCGTTCAAAACGTATCAGTACCCCGAATGGTTCAGAGATGCCAAATTTGGTATTTGGGCCCATTGGGGACCACAGGCCGTTCCCAGAAAGGGCGACTGGTATGCGCGCAACATGTACATCAGCGGTTCGTTCAATTCACGGACCCAAACCTTCAATGCCAAACCCGACGCCGACTACACCGACCACTTGACCCGCTTTGGGCACCCTTCCGCTGCCGGCTACAAGGACATCATACCCTTATGGAAGGCTGAACGCTGGGATCCGGACCAACTCATGAAGCTGTATAAGCGCGTGGGTGCCAAATACTTCGTGAGCATGGGCACACACCACGACAATTTCTTCTTGTGGAATTCCGACATTCACCGTTGGAACTCCGTGAACATGGGCCCCAAAAAGGACGTGGTCGGTTTGTGGCAGGCCGCCGCCAAACGGGAAGGACTTCGTTTCGGAGTTTCCGAACACTTGGCCGCCAGCTACACTTGGTTCCAGACTGCCCACAATGCCGACAGCGTGGGCGACCTGAAGGGCGTGCCCTACGACGGGAACGACCCTCAGTACTTTGACCTCTACCACGAAAAGGCCGCCCCCGACGATCGCGGATGGCTCACCACCAACCCCGTTTGGCAAAAAGAATGGTTGAACTGCATCACCGAAGTCATCGACAAATACCATCCCGACCTCTTGTATTCGGACAGTCAATTGCCCTTCGGCGAAATCGGGCGTGACATGCTGGCCCATTACTACAACCAGGACATTGTCAAGAACAAGGGTTCGCTCGAGGCGGTCTATACTTGTAAGGAAACGTCGCAAGGTCGATTCGTGCAGGATGTGGAACGTGGCGTCAAGGACAGCATCAGCGAATATCCCTGGCAAACGGACACGTCCATCGGCGATTGGTTCTACCGCACCGGGCAAAAATACCGGACTTCGGACGAGGTGGTTCAGATGTTGGTGGACATTGTCAGCAAGAACGGGAATCTGCTCATCAATGTGGTTCAGACCCCCGAGGGCGATTTGGAACCCGACGTGATGAACATACTGGAAGGCATCGCGGGCTGGATGGCCGACAACAGCGAGGGCATCTACAGCACCCGCCCGTGGAAAGTCTATGGCGAAGGGCCATCCACCACCTCTGCACAGGCCAAAGGCATGTTCGGCGGCCTGCGTGACGTTCGTCCCTACTCGGCTCAAGACATCCGGTTCACCCAGAAAAAAGGGATTTTGTATGCATTCTGCATGAAGTCACCAACGGAAGATATTCGGATTCAGTCACTTGGCAAGTCCTCCAAATTGAATAAGCAACGAATTGCATCCGTCAATTTGATGGGAAGCACGATGAAGCTGAAATGGAAACAGGAAGATGGTGCATTGGTCATACAAAAACCGGCAACGCTGCCTGCTTACCAAGTAGTTGCATTTAGAATCAAGTTTAAGGGAACAAAGTAATACAGGAATCAGTATTTAGAAGCAGCAAAAAGTCAGGTCTTTTTGCTGCTTTTTTTTTTGGATTCCGCATTTTCGAAAAAAAAAATTACCTTTGCAGTGTATTTAAAAAAAAACTCGATATGGATGATGGCCCGGCGCTTTTAGCCCAAGTATTAACCCACGTTTAGCGGGGAGGCCACATCGTATCCGCTTCCTTCTAAACACTAAAATGAAGGAGGTGTCTCATGACTTCTTTAACCACTTTTTACCTCAGCCGTTTAATCGGTTGTAAGATTTTTGACTACCGAGAAAACATCCTTGGTCAAATTCTGGACGTTTATGTCCATGTTCCAGCGTCCCTAAGCGATTTGGATTCGGTGAAACCACAAGTCATCGGCTTCATCATCAAGGTGGACGGCAAACGGATCAATGCGATTTTAAAAGAATTCCAAATCGTCAAGTTCGGCATCCGCTACAAAGTGCAATGCCAATCGTTGACCACGGCTCCGGACTCCTCGTTCACCGAAGCCTTGTTGCTGAAGGAATACATCCTGGACCAACAGATTGTCGACATCACCGGCCGCAAGTTGGTGCGCGTCAACGACATTCGAATGATGGCCATTCCCTCAGGCGCCTACGTCGTCGCCGTCGATGTGGGTACGGAAGGACTGTTGCGGCGCATCGGCATCGATCGCCCCCTCAATAAGCTGCTCGCCAAATTCAAGACGACCATACCGTCCAAGTTCATACTTTGGGACAATGTGGAAACCATCGATTTGAAAACCAGAAGCATCCAGTTGTCGAAAACGCGTTCCAAACTGAACACGCTCCACCCCTCCGACTTGGCCGACATCATCGAGGAATTGAGTCGAAGCTCCATGACTAGCGTATTTTCGACATTGGACGATGAAAAAGCGGCTGATGTGTTGGAGGAATTGGAACTCAAGGAACAAATCCACATCATCGAAAACCTGCCCATCGAAAAGGCGGCTGACTTGTTGGAAAAGATGCCTGCCAACGAAGCGGCCGACTTGTTGGAAGAATTGGAAGATGAAAAGACCGAACAATTGTTGCACGAAATGGAGCCCGAATCGTCGGATGACGTGCGTGAGTTGCTCGAATACCCAGGTTCGTCGGTAGGTAGCCTAATGACCACCAACGTGTTGACCTTCACTATATTGCAAAAGGTTAGCGACGTATTGGCTTTCATCAAGGCCAACCAGCCAGAAATGGAATCGCTTTACACATTATTTGTGGTGAATGCTGAATTCGAGCTCCTGGGCACCTTCACCATGCGCGACTTGCTCATTTCCGACGGTCAAACCTTGCTCAAGGATGTGATGGACAAACGGACCACGAGTGTGAACGACTATGAGAAATTGGATTCCCTGTCTGAAATCGTGTCCAAATACAATCTGTTGGCCGTACCGGTGACCAACGACAAGAACGAACTGGAAGGCATGGTCGTGGTGGACGACATCATCGACGACTTGTTGGGCAAGCGTAAAACCACCTAGCCATGAAAAAGAAATCCCGCAACAGCTTATTTGCCAAGATCGGCATGTTCCTGGCCATACTGGGGCCAGGCATCATCACCGGCAGCGTGGACAACGACGCAGGCGGCATCACCACCTATTCGGTAGCCGGCGCCATGTTCGGATACAACATGCTTTGGACGCTCATTCCATCGTTTCTGGTGCTCATCGTCGTTCAGGAAATGAACGCCCGAATGGGGATTGTCACCGGAAAAGGCCTCGCCACGCTGATTCGTGAGAATGCCGGAGTCAAGATCACGTTTTTCATTTTCGTCGGCTTGCTGCTGGCCGATTTGGGGAATACCACGACTGAATTCGCCGGGGTCGCCGGCAGTCTGGAGGTATTCGGCGTGAGCAAATACATCTCCGTGCCCCTGGTGGCGGCCATCGTCTGGATACTGGTGGTCAAAGGCACGTACACGCTGGCTGAACGCATCTTCCTCATTTTCAGCGTTTCCCTGTTGACCTACGTGGTTTCAGCCATTCTGGGCCATCCGCACTGGAATGAAATCGGTCACTCCATGGTGCATCCGGACGTCAAGGTGAACGCTCAATCGCTCACCATGGTGCTGGGTATCGTGGGTACCACCATCGCACCTTGGATGCAGTTTTACATGCAATCATCCGTCATCGAGAAAGGGCTGAAAATCAAGCAGTACAACTATGTGATGCTGGACATCGTCATCGGATGCATCGCCACGGTGGCCGTCGCGTTCTTCATCATCGTGGCTTGCGCCTCGACTTTACACGAAAACGGCATCGTCATCAACGAAGCAAAGGATGCAGCCTTGGCACTCAAGCCCTTGGCCGGGAATTTAGCCTCGGCGGTCTTTGCCTTCGGTTTGTTCATCGCCTCCATCTTCTCGGCTACGATTCTGCCGCTGGCAACTGCCTTTTACGTCTGCGAAGCCTTTGGTTTCGAAGCCGGCATCGACAAGAAATGGAACGAAGCGCCTGAATTTTATGTGCTCTACACGGGCATCCTGATTCTCGCCGCCCTGATTATTTTATGGCCGAACGCACCGTTGATCAGCATTTCGTTGTGGTCGCAGGTCATCAACGCCGTATTGCTCCCAGTCGTGCTGATTTGCATGATTCTACTGGTGAACAAGAAGAAAATCATGGGGGAATACACCAACAAGGCGTTCATCAACGTGATTGGTTGGACGACGGTGGCCATCCTCATCATCTTGTCGACGATGTTGTTGATTTCCAACATTTTATGATTCTTCCGTCTTAACCTCAATGATGTCTGAAAGCTTGGTGGAGTAGCAGGGCGACAGCTGTTCGTTCTTGAGTTTCCATTTCTTGCTGTAGCCCTGGGCGGCGCTTCGGACCTTGTTGGTGCCGTAGCCGTCGTTGAGGGCGTCGATGGCCTTCATGAGCCGTTTCTGCCGGTCGCGGTCCACGCGGTCGAACAGATCGGCCTGGATGGGGGCGTCGGGTACGATTTCGGTGATGATGACGCCGGCCTTCTTGTACGAGTAACCTTTGCGGAAGATTTCAGCCAATAGCCTTTTGGAATGGGCGATGAGCTCGCCCGAGTCGCTGGTGGGAACGGAGAGCTTGAAATGGCGGCTGTTCACGTATTGCGGGTCGCGCTCGGCAAAGGGGTTGGTCATGATGAAGACCAGCATGCCGGCCGCGCAGGTGTGCTGTCGCCGCAGTTTGGCCGCACAGGAGGCGGCATGGTTTGCCACGGCTTCAGCCACATCGGCGAATTCCGTTAATTTGCTTCCGAAACTCCGGGAGGTGCAAATCTGTTTTTTGGCTGAAGGCTGGTTTTCGAGTTCAATGCAAGGAATACCTTTTAATTCATTCCACATGCGCTCGCCGACCACGGTCATGTTCTTGCGCACCCAGGAGGCGGAGCGTTCGGTGAAGTCGTAGGCCGTGTGGACACCGTGGTATTCGAGTAGTTTGGCGTAGCGGCGGCCGATGCCCCAGACGTCGCCGATGGCGAATTTCTGAAGCGCCTTGATGCGTTTTTCCTCGGTGTCGATGACGCAGGCGCCTTTGTAACCTTTGTACTTTTTGGCGAACTTGTTGGCCACCTTGGCCAGGGTCTTGGTGGGCGCGATGCCGATGCTCACGGGGATGCCGGTGTTTTTGGTGGTGACGCGCACGATTTTGCGGCCGAAAGCGGCCAAGTCGAGGTGCTCGAAGCCGTGGAAATTCAAGAAAGCCTCATCGATGGAATAGACTTCCATGTCGGGCACGAAGGTCTGAAGGGTTTGCATGACGCGGGCCGACATGTCGCCGTAGAGGGTGTAATTGGACGAGAAAACGGCCACGCCGTGCTGCTCAATGACCTCTTTCATCTTGAAGGCGGGTTCGCCCATGGGGATGCCCAGCGCCTTGGCCTCGTTGGATCGGGCAATGACGCAGCCGTCGTTGTTGGAGAGCACGACGATGGGAACCCCGTTGAGACTGGGATTGAACACGCGTTCGCAGGAGGCGTAGAAGTTGTTGCAATCGACTAGGGCGTACATGGTTTAAAAAAGCGTGAGCGGCTTGTTCAAGGGTTCAGCCATTAATTTCACATCGTTGAAGGGCACTTCCTTGCCGTGGAGCCAGTCCGCTTCTTGCTTGCGGGGCAGAATCCAGGGCATGCGTTGCTTGCTGTTGTGGATGCGGGCCATGAGCTCGTTGGCCGGGCGGGTGATGATGGTATAGGTTTCGAGCAGCTCGCCGGTGCTGCGGTCGGCCCAGGCGCTCCAGAGGCCGGCGAAGGCAAAGAGGTCCTCGTCGTCCATGGTGAGCAGGTATTTTTGCTTGTTCTTGCCTTTGGCGTCCAGCCATTGCCATTCGTAGAAGCCGTCGGCGGGAATGAGGCAGCGGTTGTGGAGCACGTTTTTGAAGGATGGCTTTTCGTGCAGGGTTTCAATGCGTGCATTCAAGGTGTTGTTTTGCAGCGACTTGTCTTTGGCCCAGGAAGGCATGAGCCCCCATTCGAACAACTGAATCTTGTCCGGTTTGTTGCTGGCGATGACCGGCATCTTGGGATGCACGAAGGCGCTGAACTCCATGGCGGGTTGCCAACGATCTTCGGAATCGTCGAAATCAACCTGGAACCTGGATTTTAGTTCACTGGCTGAAACCGTGAGTCGGGACATGAAGCACATTTATTTCCGCTGCCGATGTTTGTGATCCTGAATGGTATAGGTCACGATGCCCCAAATGCAGAAGTTGTTGTCTTCCGTCACCTTGATGGGTTCGAAAGCGGGGTTGGCGGGCACTAAAAACACCGCATCCTTTTCAATCCTTATAAATTTGAGGGTGAACTCGCCGTCGATGTAGCACACGGCCGTGTCGCCATCCTGCGGATCCAACGACTTGTCAATCACGAGGATGTCCCCATCCAAAATGCCAGCATCCTTCATGGACTGGCCTTTGACACGACCGAAAAAGGTGCTGGAGGGGTTGGAAATCAGTTCCTTGTTCAAATCCAGCCTCAAATCCAGATAATCTTGGGCTGGGCTGGGAAAACCAGCGGAAATGCCGCTGTCCACCAAGGGCAACAACAGTTCCGTGGTGGTGTCGGCAGAAAAAATCTGGAGGGTGGGACGCTTTTTAGCCACGGTTGTTGATGGTTTCGGGGGTCAAATCGTGGTTCAGCATGCGGTAGTCGGCCATCTGCACATACTTGGTTCCTGGTTTGCCGTAATTGGCATACGGGTCAATGCTCAGGCCGCCGCGAGGCAGGAACTTGCCCCAGACTTCGATGTACTTTGGTTCCATCAGCGTTATCAAATCTTTCATGATGATGTTGATGCAATCTTCATGGAAGGCGCCGTGGTTTCGGAAGCTGAACAAGTAAAGTTTCAGGCTCTTGCTCTCCACCAGCTTGCCGTCGGGCAAGTAGCTGATGTAAATCGTTGCGAAGTCCGGTTGGCCAGTAATGGGGCACAAACTGGTAAATTCGGGGCAGTTGAACTTCACCATGTAGTCGTTGTCCGGATGTTTGTTGGGGAAGCTTTCCAGAATCTCGGGATTATAATCGAAGTCATAGGTCGTTGCTTGACCCAAGTTTTTCAGTTCACTCATGGTTATTTTTTCAATGCCGCTTTCGAGAAGATGTAATCTGGAATGACTTGGTCGAACTGGATGCTCGTCATTCGAAATTCCGTTCCATCACCTGCTTTCAGCATGTCTTTATATAAAATCACGGTTGGGAACCAACGCCCTTGAACCTGCTTGACACCGCTCAAAGTGGTTTGTTTCAAAAGTTGGCCGCTTTTGGCGTACAGTTCCTCCTTCAAAGGTACGAAGCGTTCGCAGTCAATCCAAGTCTTGCGTTTGAAATAATTGACATCGGCCACGATCGCGGTGAGTTCCAGCACGTAACACTTCCGGCCGTCGATTTCCTCCGTACCGGTATTCACCGCTTGGTATTTTTCCGTGAGCTTGCTGTCCTCCATCATGTCTTCGTACGAGAGGTCTGAACCCATTACCGATTGGCGGAGCATCTGCCCAGAAATCAGGATGGTACGGTCGGTCGAAGGCGAATAGATCCAAAGCTGGTTGCCGACTTTGAGCATCTTGGTACCTTGCTCGCGAACCGGACTCAGGTACTCGGTAAACGACTTCTGCTCGCCCACAGAGTAGGAACGCGCCGTCATGGTTCGGCTGGCGCGTTTGCCGTGCACGATCATGGTCGATTCGAAAACGCGATTTTTGGAGGCCATGTTCTGGTCCACTTTGGCCAAAATTGTTTTCGCGTCCTGCGCACTCAACGACACTGCAACAAACAATCCCAAAACAAAAAAAACAATTTTTCTCATAATTTCATTTTAAAAAAGATGATTACCGCTCCAAATCGCTCACGTTAGACTTCGAGTTCTTTAAATAGCTCTGCTGTCTTTCGTTTATAGATAGCTCTGCCAGCTAATGCATTGCCCAATACCATAGCGGCCAATCCGGGGATATATCCAATATAAAACAGACTGGGCGAAACGATGGCTCGGTAGGTTTGAGGCATCAGCATCGTGACCTTGCCTGTCATGCCGCTCACGTCGAGGGGATGGTATTGCAAGGTAAAGACCACAATCAACCCGAGGACAGTACCAACGAAGGAACCGAGGAATCCAATAAGAATGGCTTCGACCAGCGAACTTCTGTAAATATGCTTCTTTTCCTCGCCCAATGCCAGCCGCAGACCATACTCGTTGTAGCGACGCAAACCACCCAACAAGCCTGTATTCCAAAGAACCACGGCCATGCCAAGCACAAAGACGAAAATCATGATGAAACTGATGTTTTGAGCTATGGCGATGTATTGACCCATGCTGTTGAGTTCACTCAGGCGGAACATTTGAGGTGAGAATTCATCGCTGGGACGACTGTGTTTGGCGTTGAATGCCGTTTCCACCTCTTTGGCCAGGGTTTCATCGTATACGTTTTCAGGCAAAAAGCCTAAAATTTCACCGGCACCATTGTCCATATCCAACGCCTGTCTGGCATCCGACAGGTCAATGATCATGGCACCCCTGTCCATGATGGACGTTCCGAATGTAACAGTACCGCTCACGGTGAACGTTTTAAAGGCCATGCTCCCGTTCATCGTTGTTCCAAAATAGGTGAAACTATCGCCTATGGCCACGTGGTATCGGGTGGCGAATTCGTCACTGATGAGCGCCTCACCGGGTTTGGAAGGAATAGCACCTTTCTGCAGCGCCTTTCGAATGTTCATCCGTGCTATTTCCCCGGAAGCAGGATGGAACAAATCCAATGCCGTTCCGATGGCTTGCCCCTGACTACGGGTTTCTCCTTTGCTGTTAGGCACATCGATGAGTCCGCCGAAACGGATGCGCTGCACCCAGGTCATCTCCGGATGTTCCTGCCGTAGGGTATCGGTCAGATTTTTCACATCCAGCAAGGCCAAATCGTTGGGCAATTGACTTTCGTTATCCGCGTACGAACGCGTCATCACCTTCACATGACCGGTCGTGAAATTGGCGTTGATGTCCACGATGTCACCGAAAATACCGTTCATCCAACCAATCATGACGATGGTCAGAAAAACGCCGACCGATACAATGATGATGGGGAGCAGGCTTCTGCTTTTATCACGTAAGATGCCCATTAATAAGAACTTGATCATTGTAGTTTTCCTTTTAGTGCGTCGGTTGGTTTCATGTTGGAGATGCGCCGGGCAGGCAAGTAACTCACGATGGTGGCGGCAAGAATGACCAAGATGACGGTACTCAGCACGAGTCCTAAGCTGTAATACGGATAAATTACACTTCGCATGGTGATGCCGATGTCGTCCATTCCGAATTTAATGCCGGTATGCGCGATGAGAAGCATCAGCGGTATGCCCCAGGCGGCTCCTACAATAGCGGCAAGAACGCTGTATGCAGCACCTTCCACCGTGAAAATGCCCACCACTTGCCAGCGGGTCATGCCCAATGCAATATACGTGCCAATCTCCCTCTGACGGCGGAAAATCGACAAGACCTGGGTATCGAAAATAGCCAATAAGGCGATGAAAAGCAGCAGCATCTGCATGATCATGCCACTCGATTTCTTGGCTTTGACGATGTTGTCGAGGTCGGACAGCAAGAAAGTTAGGTTTTTCCACTTCCACTCGCCCAGGTTTCCGCCGGGATAGGTCTTGGAAGCGACCATTATCGTTGCCTGGTCCGGCATGGTGGTCATTGCCCGGAGCGTATCGATGGGCAGCCAAATTTGGCCGTTGTCGACCGAGGCGACATTGCTTTGAAAGACATCGGCAACGGTGATTTCCTTGGCGTCAAATGTGCCGTGGACGTCTCGCCAGCGCACCAGCAAGCGATCGCCGACCTTAATTTTCATATTTTTGGCAGCCCGCGTGCCGACCATGCCGTAACAGCCGCCCGTTTTCATTAGTTTGGCTGAAGGCAAATCCAGAATGGTTTGCGCCGGGTCGATGCCTTTTAGCAGAATGCCTTCCATGCGGCCCTGCGGATAAGCGGTGGCTGGGATAATCAAAATAGGTGTGAGTTGTCCGGATTGAACCAGGAATTGGGCTTTGCTGTCCAAAACAGCATGTGCGTCCTGGAGTGTCAGCGGATCGTACAAGTCCAACGCCGGATGCCAAAGTTGACCTTGCCCGGCTTCCCAGGCAATGGTATCGATCCGACTTTCCCGGTGCCAGCCGTCCATCATCCCATTGAAGAAGATGATCAGCACGAATGCGAAGGACAACACGCTCACGTTGAGGAACGTGCGAAGTCCGGCACCCATCAGGTTTCTATAGGCGAGTTTGAATGCGATCATGGTTTCATCCGGTTATGGTGTCCGAGACGACTTTGCCGTCCTCCAGCGAAACGATGCGCCGCAGGTACTTCATCACCTTTTCATCGTGCGTGGCGAAGAGGAAAGTCACGTTCAGTTCCTCGTTCAGCTTTTTCATCGTTTGCAAAATGTGATGCGAATTGTTGGAGTCCAGGTTGGCCGTAGGTTCGTCAGCCAAGACGATTTCCGGCTTCTTGACCATGGAGCGTGCGATGGCCACGCGTTGGCTTTCGCCGCCCGAAAGCATGTTGGGACGGGATTTCGCCTTGTCGGTGAGCCCCACCCATTCGAGTGCCTCCATGACCGCCTTTTTACGTTCGGAACCGTTCATTTTCTGCAACAGCAGCGCAAATTCCACGTTTTCGTACACCGTATAGACCGGCAACAGGTTATAAGTCTGAAAGATGAAACCGATGTGCTCGTTTCGGAGCAAAGCCGCTTCCTTGTTGCTCAACTTGGCGACATCCTGCCCCATCACCGAGCAACTGCCCTCAGACGGGCTGTCCAGCGAGCCGATGATGTTGAGCAACGTAGTCTTTCCCGAGCCGCTTGGGCCGGTGAATCCGGCAAATTCACCCTGCCCGAAAGTCAGGTTGATGTCATGTAGAGCCGTAAAAAAATCCTTCCCGACGGGAAAGCGCTTTACGAGATTTTTGATTTGGATGATTTCATTCATGGGTGCAACGTATTACAAATGGAGGACATACATCAGTTCAAAGCCATATCTGGAGAAGGAACCCGAGCCAAGCGACATCACAGAAGTAGTCAAGTTTGGATTCCAAAAACCAATCACATAAAAGGAACTTCGGTCGAAATCGGCGCTCCAGGTCAGGTAGCGGAACCAGTAGTTGGTTTCCCAGTTGTAAAGGACGATGCCGGAGAGCCGATTGAAAATATTGATGGGCCAGCTGGCCGAAAGCGCCGACAGATTCATCGTATTCGAAAGCGATGTTGACGAGGCGTAGGTGTTGATGAGCAAGTGTTCAGCCGTAAAAGAAAGGCCGTCCAAGCCTTCGGGCGTGAGGTCCGCTCCTATTGTCAGCAAGTTTTGGCCACTTTCCAACGGACTGGCCTGTGAGGTGAACTTAAAACTGTCCTCGAACCACAAGCCGGGGCCTACATCCCATTTTCCGTCCAAACCAACCTTGGTTTCCCGATAATTGTTCCCCGAAACGGCATCCACCGTCCGGTAATTGGCTGAAAGCGCCATTTCACCTTTTGGGACCGGTTGCTGAAATCGAAACCCTACTTCAGGAAGGTTGGCCGAAGGGCTGGCGGGCTCCCAAATCCGTGCGTCCTTGTTCCCGTAAAGCCCCCACAACCAAAGCGTGGAGTTATTCTTGAAATAGACCCGGTCCAACACGCCCCAAACCCCATTGGTCATGCGCAGTGGGTCGGTCGGGTTCAGCCCGTCGAACCACTGCAGCGGTCTCAACAACGAGGCGGATCCAAAATTCAATTGCTGAAGCCCAGCCCGGATTTCATTGCGTTGTGTGGAGAAGCGCACCCAAGCCCGATACAGACCGGCCGAAGCAGCTACGTTCAAAGTAGATGGCGCCAAGTCCGTATTCAGATTGACATTGGCTGAAACCTCGGCACTGACGCGTCTGTCTTCGGAAAAATCACGCAGATAATCCAATTGGGGAATAACTCGGGCATTCACAAAACCGCTGGTACCGCTCGGATTGTACAAACCGGCGACGGAAATTTGCGTTTGATAATTGATGGAATCCTTGTCGGATGCCATCGAGTTCAGACAAACCAAAAAGGTGATCAGTAGCGCGAAAATAGGATATTTTCTCATGGATGTTCCTGAAAACGAACGTATTTTGGTTTTTAACGACACCAAAAATAGCAACAAATACGCACCATACTCCAAATAAATGCGTATTTTTGCATTATTACCGTTCGATGGCAACCTTAAGCATGAAATTCAGTTGATTTTGCTTGAAAGGTTGCCTTTTTTTAAAGATTTCAGGATGATGAAACCGCTTCGTATCCGTTGCCTGCAGCATGTGCCTTTCGAAGGTCCAGCCTACATCGAAGATTGGGCCACGGAGAAAAACCATGCTTTCGCCATTACCCGACTGTACGAAAAAGTAACGTTGCCAGCTTTGAACGAACTGGATTTTCTGGTGATCATGGGCGGACCGATGGGCGTCAACGACGACATCCTGTATCCTTGGCTCAAATCAGAAAAGGCTTTTATCCGTACCTGCATCGAATTGGGCAAACCCGTCATCGGCATTTGCCTTGGCGCTCAACTGATGGCTTCAGCCATGGGCGCTCCCGTCGTATCCAACCGATGGCCGGAAATTGGCTGGTTCAACCTGAGCAAGACTGATACGGCTTGGGCACATCCCTTGCTAGAAGGTTTCAACACGGACACACCCGTCTTTCACTGGCACGGCGACACCTTCGGCATACCCCCGGGAGCAAAACACCTGCTGAAATCGGAAGCCTGTGTGAATCAAGCCTTTATCATCGGAATCAATGCCCTAGCCCTGCAATTTCATCTGGAAATGACCCCAAAAGCACTACAGGGCATGTTGGAAAACTGCGGAGACGAACTTTTGATGGACGAACCGTTCATCCAATCGGCCTCCGACATTCTGGCCAACGTTACCCTGCTGGAGAACAACAACAAACAACTGGCCGTCCTGCTGAACAAGCTGACGGAAGTGATTTAAACCGACTACATCTCACCAATTCAAAATAGAATGCATAAGAAATTGACCATCGCCTTGGTAGCCCACGACAAACGCAAGGCAGACATGATTGAATGGGCCATTTACAATTCCGATTTTCTGGCCGAACACCACCTCGTTTGCACCGGCACTACCGGCGGACTCGTGGACAAGGCCCTTAGAAGCCAAGGCGTCAAGGCAGAAATCACCTGCATGAACTCCGGCCCGTTGGGCGGCGATGCTGAAATCGCGGCCTTGGTGGTTCGCAAACAAGTGGACCTGGCCGTGTTCCTCATCGATGACTTGAACCCGCAACCGCACGAAGCCGACATTCAGATGTTGCTTCGCCAGTGCAGGGTGCATAATGTACCCATCGCCTGCAACCGTTATAGCGCAGACTTGATGATAACCAGCACCTTATGGGATCGGGGCGATTACGTTCCGATGGAACCCAAATACATCGCCTTCAAACGGACTAAATAATAGTAAACGCATCCGCATCCTTCCAGACCGGAAATTTCCGGCGGAAGCGGTGCAATTCATCCAGATTGAGGTCCAGGGTTTGAATGCTGACGCCCTGCAACTCGAAATCGGTCAGGGTGGTGCCGTAGGCGTTGACCAGCATGGAACCGCCTGAATAAGCGACGTCATTAGCGTCCGTACCGACTCGGTTCACACCGCAGACGTAGGCTTGATTTTCCAAAGCACGCGCGGTGAGCAGGCTTGTCCAGACGTGTTGGCGACTTTCTGGCCAATTGGCCATGACCAAGAGCAGGTCGTAATCGTTTTTGACCGACCGAAGCCAGACCGGGAAACGCAGTTCGTAACAGACGGCCAAGCGGATGTTCCAACCCAAATACGAAACAATTTTCTTGGATTTTCCGGACGTATAGTGCTGCCCTTCGTCGCCCATTCGGAACAGGTGCTTTTTATCATAGAATTCAGCCTGCCCATCGGGTTTTATAAAGAATGCGCGGTTGTAATTGTGCTGATCGTCCGTTCCGATGAAGGTACCGGCTATCGCGAAACCGAATCCAACAGCCATGCGCTTGAAAGCCGCGATGGTCTCTCCTTCCACGGTTTCAGCCAATAACTCCGGATGCATGCTGAACCCTGTGGTGCACATTTCCGGGAGCACGGCCAGATCGGTCTTGCCGGTGAGTCCGGAAAGCAGACTCTCGTAAAACAAGAGGTTGGCGTTTTTGTGTTCCCAGATGATGTCGCTTTGAATCAGGCTGATTCTCATTTCACGATGGGTTTGGTCGGAAGTACGAAATTTTCGGGGTGACAGGCGGTCACACCCACATATTTTTGCTGAATGGCAAAGATGTCCGCTTGTTCATCACCGGTGGGATAGAACACATCAAACACACACATTTCTTTTTTGCCGTAATCAATCCGAACCAGGTTGATGGGCACATTGGCCTTGACTGCGATGTGGTAGAACCCTTTTTTCCATTTCGGGTTGGCCTTGCGGGTGCCTTCCGGCGTAATGGCCAAATTGAACTTTTCACGGGTTTTGTAAAGTTCCGTCATGTGGTCGGTAAAGAAACTCGGCTTGCTCCGATCGACTCCGATGCCACCCAGTTTTGCCATAATCTTGCCTGGAAATCCTTTCATCCACTCTTGTTTGATCACGAAGTTGGCATTCCTGCCCAATGCGGTGTAACCCAGCTTACCCATGATGAAGTCCCAATTACTGGTGTGTGGGGCCACACATACGACACATTTATCCAAATCGGGGACCAAAGCGTCCCATTTCCAACCGAATAATCTTAGAATCCCCTTGCAAAGGCCTTGTCCGAACATATTGATAGGTTTTTATCCACAAAGATAGGTGAAATTCAAAAAGTTTGGTGAAAATCAGTATCTTTGTAGGGATGTTTTTTTAAGAAAATTAGGGTTGTATTCATGGAAGAGGGACGTTTGACTCCTGACTATATTTTTGAAGTAAGTTGGGAAGTCTGTAATAAAGTAGGCGGTATTCATACCGTTCTATCCACAAGAGCTAAATCACTGCAAACCAGCAATAAAGACAGAATACTGTTTATCGGGCCTGACCTGAAAGACAAGAATTCCGCTTTTACGGAGGTACCGTCGTTGTTGGCTCCCTGGCGCAAAAAGGCGGCCAGCGAAGGTCTCAAAATTCGTGTTGGCCGTTGGGAAGTCCCCGGTCGCCCCATTGTCATTTTAGTAGACTACGCCGAATACTATTCTTATAAATATCAGATATACACCGATCTATGGACTTGGTTCGGTGTGGATTCCCTTCATGCCTACGGCGACTACGACGAATCTTGTCTGTTTGCATGGGCTTGTGGTGAAGTCATCAAGAGTTTTTACGATTTTGCCAAGCTTTCCGACCAAAAAGTCATCGCTCATTTTAACGAATGGACCACCGGTTTCGGCTTGCTGTACTGCAAACACTTCCTACCGAACGTAGGCACGATGTTCACAACGCACGCCACTTCCATCGGTCGCTCCATCTGTGGCAACAACAAGCCCTTGTACGACTTCATGTCCTATTACAACGGAGACATGATGGCCAGGGAGTTGAACATGATTTCCAAACATTCGGTGGAGAAAATTGCCGCCCATCAGGCCAATTGTTTCACCACTGTGAGCGACATCACGGCCAAGGAGTGCCAGCTGCTGTTGGAAAAAAATCCCGACATCATTACACCCAACGGTTTTGAGGATCAATTTGTCCCGAAGGGAAAAAAAGCGGCGGAGACCCGCGCCGCCTCCCGCGACATGTTGACCAGGGTTACGGAAGCCCTTTGCGGATGCACGCTGTCCGAAGACGCACTTTTTGTGGCCACGAGCGGTCGGTATGAGTTCCGAAACAAAGGACTGGACGTCTTTATCGAATCGTTGTTCAGACTCTCCAAACAAAAATCACTCGAACGCGAAGTCGTTGCTTTCATTTTGGTGCCCGGCGACGTTTCGGCACCGCGCCAGGAAGTCATTGCCCGTTTGGCCAATCCAAAATCGGCAACGAGCCCGTTGTATTATCCCTGGACCACCCATTGGCTCAATCACATCGAAAATGACAACGTGCTGAAAATGATTCAGTACCGTGGTCTGAAAAATACCGCCAAAGACAAAGTCAAAGTTGTCTTCGTGCCCTGTTACTTGAATGGGAATGACGGCATCCTGAACCAGCCGTATTACGACTTGCTGTCCGGTTTTGACCTGACGGTTTTCCCATCCTACTATGAACCTTGGGGATACACCCCACTCGAAAGCATCGCTTTCTCCGTTCCCACCATCACCACCAATCTGGCTGGTTTTGGTGCCTGGGCCCTGCAGGAAGGCGACCAGGAAGGCATCTCAGACGGCGTTGCCGTATTGAACCGCAACGACCATAATGTACAGCAAGTTGCCGAGGCCATCGCCTTGACCATGCTGGATTTCGTCCGTAAAAGCGACAACGAACGCAAATTGATAGCCGTTCGAGCCCAAAAGCTTTCCCAGAAAGCCCATTGGTCCGAATTCATCGAATCCTATCGCAAGGCGTACGACATTGCGCTGAGAAACGTTTCGAACGCTAAAAAAACTACGAACAGGAAACGGATCGCTTAGGCTGTGTTTCCGCATCAAAAAACTATTAAAACACTCCATTTATGAAGGTAAAAGTAAACAACACCAATGTCCCGCAATGGGCCGAAGTAGTCGTCAAGTCGACCATGCCTCCAGGTCTCTGTGAATTGCAGGAAATCGCGTACAATATATGGTGGGTATGGAAATACGAAGCTATAAAACTTTTTAGGGAAGTCGATCCCGAAATGTGGTCCGAATGCGGACACAACCCTGTCCTTTTGCTCGAAACCGTTTCGTATCAACGGTTGAAGGAACTCACCGAAGACGTAGCTTTTATGAAGCGTCTCAAAACCCTTTACAAGGAATTCCGCACCTACATTGATACTCCGGTCAACACCGAAAGGCCGAGCGTAGCCTATTTCAGCATGGAATATGGCTTAACTGACATCTTGAAAATCTATTCCGGCGGCCTTGGCGTTTTGGCCGGCGATTACCTTAAAGAAGCATCCGACTGCAACATCAACCTGACAGCCGTCGGTTTTCTGTACCGCAACGGGTATTTCACTCAGGAACTTTCCATGGATGGTCAACAGATCGCCAAATACGAACCGCAGGATTTCAACACCTTGCCCCTGACTCAGGTCAAGGATGCCAATGGTGAACACCTGGTCCTAGTCATGGATTATCCAGGCTACAAGTTGTATGTGAACGTTTGGAAAGTGGCTGTTGGCCGCGTACCCCTCTATTTGTTGGATACCGACAACCAATTGAACAGTGAATACGACCGTCAAATCACCGCTCAGTTATATGGCGGCGACTGGGAAAACCGTCTGAAACAGGAATACCTCCTGGGCGTAGGCGGCATGCAATTGCTCAACTTGTTGGGCATCAAGAAACAAGTGTACCACTGCAACGAAGGCCACGCCGCCCTCATCAATGCGCAACGCCTCGTGGATTTGGTTCAGCAGGACCAATTGTCATTCACACAGGCACTCGAAGTAGTTCGCGCTTCCGGGCTGTACACCGTACATACCCCGGTACCTGCCGGACACGATTCCTTCGAAGAAGACCTCTTCGCAAAATATTTGAGCGCCTTCCCCGCCAAACTGGGTATCAGCTGGCAGGAATTTATCGACCTTGGTCGTGAAGAACCGGGCTCCCACGAGAAATTCTCCATGAGCGTGTTCGCCTGCAACTGTTGTCAGGAAGTGAACGGCGTCAGCTGGCTCCACGGCAAGGTTTCGCAAGAAATGTTCAACCCCATCTGGAAAGGCTATTTTCCCGAAGAACTGCACGTGAACTACGTGACCAATGGTGTGCACATGCCCACCTGGACGGCTTCCGAGTGGCAGAAACTCTATTCCAAAACGTTCGGCACTGCTTGGTGGTCCGACCAATCCAATGCCAAGCACTGGGAAAAGATTTACCAGGTGAGCGACGAAGAAGTTTGGGAAACCCGTCAGGTGCTCAAACAAAAATTGTTCGAATACGTCCGTGCCAAATACAAGGAAAACTGGTTGCGCAACCAAGGTGACCCCACGCGAGTGGTTTCCATCCTCGAGAAAATGAACCCCAATGCGTTGACCATCGGTTTCGGACGTCGATTCGCCACCTACAAGCGTGCACACTTGTTGTTCATGAACCTGGAACGTTTGTCCAAAATTGTCAATGACCCCAAATATCCGGTACAATTCTTGTTCACCGGGAAAGCGCACCCCGCCGACGGAGGTGGCCAAGGCCTTATCAAACGCATCGTGGAAATCTCCAAGTTGCCCGAATTCCAAGGCAAGATCATCTTCCTGGAAAACTACGACATGGCTTTGGCCAAGCGTCTGGTTTCCGGTGTGGACATATGGCTGAACACGCCGACCCGTCCGCTAGAAGCGTCCGGAACCTCGGGTGAAAAAGCTGAGATGAACGGCGTGTTGAACTTCTCCGTCCTGGACGGTTGGTGGTTGGAAGGCTACGAAAAAGGCGCCGGATGGGCATTGACCGACAAGATCACCTACGAGAATCCCGAGTTTCAGGATCAACTCGATGCAGCCACCATCTACAGCATGTTGGAAAACGAAATCATTCCCTTGTACTTTTCCAAGAACGAAAAAGGTTATTCTCCCGAGTGGATCATGTACATCAAGAACTCCATCGCCAAGATTGCGCCCAAGTACACGACCAAGCGCATGTTGGACGATTATATTGAAAAGTTCTATACCAAATTAGCCTCCCGTTCAGCCCTACTCAGGGCCGATCATTTCAAGAAAGCCATCGAAATTGCCGCATGGAAGGAAAAAGTAGCCGGATACTGGGACAATGTCTCCGTTCAGAGCACGGAAATGCCCGAGAACTTCGGTAAGGACATGTGTGTGGGTCAGGAATACCAATTCAAGGTGACCCTTCAAAATGCAGGCACTGACAATGACTTGGGAGTTGAACTCGTCATCTGCAACATACGCCCCGATGGCAAACGCACCATCAAGGTGACGGAATTTGACCTGCTGAAATCGGAAAACGGGCTTCACACCTTTGGTTTGAAGTACACACTGAATCGCGCCGGCCACTTTACGTATGCCGTACGTATGTTCCCGAAAAACAGTGATTTGCCCCACCGTCAAGATTTCTGCTATGTAAAGTGGATCAATTAAGATTTTAAACCTAAATTTGCGGGTATCGTCTAACATCAGACGATACCCGTTTTTTTATACCCACATCCTTATGAAAAACATTTTATTAATCCTTTTGCTGGCCTGCAGCACCATGGTTTCAGCCAAAAACTTCACATTTATCATTGAGAATCCGTCCAAATTCGACCGACCAGACCAACCCGTCGTTCTGACTGGGCAACAATTTGGAGGTGCAGTACCGACCGGTTTTCCGGTAGCCTTCCTGGGTAAAAAACAAATACCCATACAAGCCGACGACCTAGACCGCGACGGGAAAGTGGAGGAATTAGCCTTGACCATCAACCTGAAAGCCCTTCAAAAAGAGACTCTGACGTTGAAATTTGCCGCCAAACCCTCCAAAAAAGTATTTCCCAAACGCGTGAACGCACAGATGTTCAAAAAGGAAGGCAAGGTCATCACACCCATCAAGGAAATCTCCTCCCCCACCGGAAATCTATACAACAACCTGCAGCACCACGGCCCCGCTTTCGAAAGTGAATGGATGGGTTATCGCTTCTATTTTGACAAGAAACAGACCATCGACGTGTACGGCAAAAAGCAACCGCGCCTGGAACTGGCCGAATCGCTCTGGTATCCCAACGATTCCTTGCTTGCAAAGAACTACGGCGATGACATCTTACTGGTTAACAGCTATGTATCCGTGGGTACGTTCAAAGGCTGGGATGGCAAGAAAGCGTTGCACATCGAACCCGTTTCCAACCGCACCGCGCGCATCTTGGCCGACGGCCCTGTTCGCACCGTCGTCGAAATGGTTTCCGAAAACTGGCAACATCAGAACCAAAGCGTTCAGATGACCACCCGCGCGTTCTTGTATGCCGGACATCGTGACCTGGAAATTGTGAATTACCTTTCTGCCGCCGACTTGGCCGCCCAAACCTACTGCACCGGCGTTCAGAAATTCCCCGAAATGACCGCCTACAACAAGGACAATGTCCTGGCCGTCTGGGGTCGCAACTGGCCGGTGGCCGACACCGTCAAATACGAGAAGGAAACGGTAGGACTAGCCGTATTTTGCCCGGAAGAGATCACGAAAACCACGAAATGCGAGGACCCCGACAACTTCCTTTATTTGCTGAACGGGAGCCCCGTCATCCGCTACTACGCCACCGTTTCATGGAAGAAACAACAAGGCGGCGTTCAAACCGCTCAGGAGTTCTTCAACCAACTGCCCCAGTGGAAGCAATCCCTGGTGGAACGGGTTTTGGTTCGGCCAAAAAGATAAACGTTTGTGAGAGCGGTCACCTTGTTTTTACTGTTCCTGAATGTGCTAAGCTTGTACGCGCAGCAGATTCGGAATTGGGGCGACCAGGGTGATGGAACTTACCGGAATCCCATCCTGAACGCCGACTACTCAGACCCGGATGTCATTCGGGTGGGTAACACTTATTATATGGTGTGCTCCGATTTCCACTACATCGGCATGCAAGTGCTGAAGTCGGACGACATGGTCAACTGGAGCATCCTGTCCCAAGTTTACCACCGTTTCGACTTTCCGGGTTGGAATGAGAACAAACGGTACGCGGGGGGTTCCTGGGCCCCTTCCATTCGATACCACAATGGAAAATTCTGGATTTATTTCTGCACCTACCACGAAGGCCTCTTCATGAGCAACGCCAGCAACCCGGCCGGTCCGTGGTCGCCGTTGGTTTGTTTGAAGGCTACTGAAAAATGGGAAGATCCCTGTCCCTTTTGGGATGACAACGGGCAGGCCTACCTGGGCAGAAGCCAATGGCGGGCGGGTCCCATCATCTTGCACCGGATGTCGGCCGACGGCACTGCCTTGTTGGATACCGGAACCACCATTTACACGGGTCCGGTGGCCGAAGGCACCAAATTCTACAAAAAAGACGGCTTTTACTACCTGAGCATCCCCGAAGGCGGGGTCGGAACCGGCTGGCAGACGGTATTGCGGGCCAGGAACATCTACGGCCCCTACGAGAAAAAAGTCGTATTGGAACAAGGAAAGTCCACTATCAATGGGCCTCATCAGGGCGCGTTGGTGGATACTCCCGAAGGCACTTGGTGGTTTTACCATTTCCAATCCACCGAACCGCTCGGTCGAGTTGTTCACTTGGAACCAGTTCGATGGGTAGACGGTTGGCCGCTTATCGGCGTGGACCAGGATTCCAACGGCATTGGCGAACCGGTTCGTGCATGGTCGAAGCCTATCCAAGGCAAACCAACCGTTTTTCCTCAAACCAGCGACGACTTTTCAAAGTCTCAACTCGGCTTGCAATGGCAATTCAACCACAATCCGGCCGATGTTTTTTGGTCCCTGACCGAACGAAAAGGCTGGTTGACATTGCACGCATTGAAGGCCTCTCAGCTTCGAGAAGCCCGCAACATGCTCACCCAAAAGGTGATGGGCTATACAGGAGAGGTGACCGTCGAACTGGATGTCAAAAAGTTGGCCGACGGTCAACGGGCCGGCCTGTTTTGCCTGGGCAACCTGTTCAACGGCATCGGCGTGCTGCGCGAAAAGAATCAGGACATCCTCTACTTGGAAAATAACGGCAACATACTGAAATTAAGCTCCATCGTTTCTAAAAAAATAGTTTTCAAAATCACCTTGGACGAGGTTAAAAATCTTCATCAGTGCTTTTTCAGCTCGGATGGAAAGACGTTTGCTGCCGTCGGCGAACCCTATGCCCTAAAGACCGGAAGTTGGAAAGGCATCCGTGTCGGATTGTTCACATACAACACGTTATCGAATCAGGGAATCGTGTATTTCGACAATTTCGACTACCAATTCCATTAAGTCACAAAAATTCATTCGTATATTTATCGAATGAAACGAATCGGACTTCTACTCCTACTGCTTGCCCTAGTTGGTGGCGAATCGCTGCTTCATGCCAGCACCTCCAAATCCATTCGTTTGCAAATTACCAACGGTGTGAATTCAGACGAGGCCTTGCTTGGATTTTACAATGCCGCATTGGATGAATTCGACCCGTACGACTCCCATAAATACTCCAACGACAACCCCAACTACCCGGAACTGTTTTTTCTGGCCAGTGGTGAGGAAGTGGCCATCAACGGAGTACCCACCCTGATTGCCAACAAATCACTGGCATTGGGTTATCGTACTGGAGTGGCAGCAAACTTGACCATCCGGATCACGGAATTCAATAATTTGGATGTGGGCACTACGGTCCTATTAAGGGACAATGTCTTAGGTGTCGTTCAAAACATGAATCTAAACCCTTCGTATACGTTCTCGTCGGCCATCATCACCACTTCCACCAGGTTCACGCTCTTCATTGCAAAGCCATTGGCCAAATTGGTGGCGTCCGACCGTGCGGTTTCCGAGCAACTTGGCTCAGCCGTGGCGGTTTCAGGGGATTATGCTGCTGTGGGCAACAATCCAGCCGACAGCACTGGTGCGGTGTACCTGTACAAGTACACTTCGGGAAGCTGGTCGCAAGTACAGAAGCTCACTGCCTCGGATATTTCCTCCAACGACCATTTCGGCTGTGCGGTGGCCATTTGCGGAGACTGGCTGGTGGTGGGTGCCTATGGGGAGGACGAGGATGCCGCTGGAAGCAAAACGCTTTCTACAGCCGGTTCAGTCTATATTTTCAAAAACGATGCCGGTACGTGGGCGCAGGTTCAGAAAATTGTTGCTTCGGATCGCGCCGCCGGTGATTGTTTCGGGCAATCCGTTTCGATTTCAGGCAGTCAGATCGTTGTTGGAGCAGTGAACAAAGACGGAGGAGCGGGTTCAGCCTATGTGTTCGGCAATACGGCGGGAACGTGGGCGCAGGCGCAAAAAATCGTTGCATCCGACCGTGCCGCCGGCGATCATTTCGGCGGTAGTGTTTCCATTTCCGGTAAATCCCTGCTGGTTGGTGCCAAGGATGAAACGGAGGATGCCTCGGGCGGAAATACCTTGCTTGGTGCGGGTTCGGCCTATGTATTCCTAAACTCGGCTGGCACCTGGTCACAGACCAAAAAAATGGTTGCTTCGGACCGTGCCGCCGGTGATCATTTCGGTGGAAGCGTCTCCATTTCAGGCGTTTATGCGGTAATTGGCGCGGCAGACGAGGATGAGGATGCGGCAGGTGCCAATACAGTTGCTTCAGCCGGGTCGGCTTATGTTTTCAAGAATACGGCGGGAACGTGGGCGCAAGCACAGAAGTTGGTGGCCTCCGACCGTGCCGCCAACGATCAATTCGGCGCTTCAGTTGCTGCATCGGGCGCGTTCATTTTGGTGGGTGCCGCTCAGGAATGCGAAGATGTGTACGGTGGAAACACCCTGTCGTCCGCGGGTTCAGCCTATTTGTTCCGAGAAAAGACTGGAACCTGGTTGCAAAATCAAAAAATCATCGCATCAGACCGCGATGTGAACGAACGGTTTGGAAGTGCCGTTGGCTTTTCAGGTAAAATCGGAATCGTCGGAACGCCGGGCGACGCGCACGACGCCGCTGGCGGCAACAGCCTTGCAGCGGCGGGTTCAGCCACCATACTGCGGTTCGATCCGAATAAGCGGACCTGGAGCGGAACGAGTTGGGGAACGACGCCGACAGCCGCCGACAGTGCCGTCGTAAACGGAACGTACAATGGAGCGGGATTTTCGTGCCTGGACCTCGTGGTGAATGCCGGCAAAAGCCTGTCGGTTACTTCGGGCCTCAATGTCTTTGGCAGCTTGACGCTAAAAAGTGACGCTTCCAACGGCAAATCCTCGCTGGTGGACAACGGCCAGAGCCTCTTCGTGGCAACACGCGTCAACGTGGACCAATACCTCACGGGGGCGGGTGGAAGCACCACCACCGGTCGGTTCTGGTACGTTTCCAGCCCACTTAAGGATGCCACCAGTGCCGGTTTCGACCTAAGCAGCAGCAATCCGCTGAACAAACTTTGGTCCTTCAACGAATCCACGGTAGCCTATACGCCGATAAACACCTCCTTGCCTTTGGCCCCCGGTTACGGCTACGTTGCCCGCCTGGGTGCCAACAAGACGGTCACGCTGACCGGTTCCGATCTGAACACCGGCGACCAATTCATCCCCGTCACCAGAACGGGCACCACCAACACAAAGCGCGGCTTCAATCTGGTCGGAAACCCCTATCCATCGTATGTGGAACTGGATATGACCGACAACCCATTGTTGGAAACTACCATCTGGTACCGTTCACTGACGAGTTCAGGCACGAGCATGGTGTTCGACACCTACAACCAGACGAGCAGCACGGCAGTCGTGGCCAGCGGCAGCGGCACCCTGACGAAATACATCCCGCCGATGCAGGCTTTCTGGGTCAAAGTGGCCACCGACGGCGCAACCGGAGTCCAGGTCGTTTTCCGCAACGCGAAACGGTCCCAGCAAACGGGCGTCGCCCTACGTTCAGAGGCCTCCAATTCTGTACGTCTGCAGCTGACGGACGGCAGCCAAACGGACGAAACACTCATCGGCTTCTATCCCCAGGCGCAAGTCAATTTTGACGCCTACGATTCCCACAAGCTGTCCAACGACAACGTGCTCATTCCGGAATTGTACACAAAGGCCGGCAAGGAAGACGTGGCCATCAACGGGCTACCCTCGACGGAACTTCCGGTCACCCTGCCCTTGGGCATCAAAATCGGCCAGGCCGGCACGTTCAGTATCCAATTGAGCGAAAACAACGAAACCTCCATCCTATTGACTGACAAACTGTTGAACATAACCCAAAATTTGTTGGAGCAGCCGACCTACACCTTCACTTCTGCCGTAACCAACACCACCGATCGGTTCAGCCTTCAAATCGGAAAAATAATGACTGAACTGCATACGGCACAGCATCCGGATTTCACGGCCTATGTCACGATAGACCGTCGCATTCAAGTGCTGAACGCCGGCCAAGCCAGCGTCACGGTGTTCGATACCATGGGGCGTATCATCAGCCGAGACCCGGCGAACCAGGTGTTCCAATCCGGCATGTACATCGTTCGGTTGACCGCAGCCGGCTTCCAGGCGCAGAAAAAAGTCATGGTGGGTCGCTAGGCATTATCTGATTTTTCGTATATTCGTGTCCTTCAAACTCGAACATCATCAACTCGAACTTTATGAACTTGAAATCGCTACAAAAAATAAAATCCGGCTTTGTCACACGGGAAGTCGGTCATGAATTGGTCCTCGTACCGCTCACCGGCAATGTGGCGCAAATGAACGAATTGTTCACCATGAACGAAACCGGAAAATTCATCTGGGAAAACATTGACGAAGATACCACCATTGACGAGCTGGCCGAGAAAATGGTCGAAGCCTTTGAGGTGAGCCCCGAGATTGCCAGAAGAGACATCGTCGGCTTCTTGGAAAAAATGTCCGAAATGATGTCCTGAAAAACACAACCGATGAACCTTGTCATTGCCGATTTCATCTTAAAATTCGTTTCCGATTCGCCCATTTACATGGACGAAGGCTACACTCCTTTTTTGAATGAGGTGAAACCAGGCCTTCCGGACATGAATGTGGAATGCATCGCCGGCATACCCGCCGACCTTTTTGACGGCTGTGAAACCCTTTTTGAAGCTAAAAGCGACTTGCAACGGTTTTATTCCGTCGTCAAATACGGTAGCAGTTTGGGCTTCAAGCTTTACAACCAGCAAACCCGCGATGAGATCCAACAATTGGCCATTCTGGACGAGACCTTCAAGCATTGGAAAATCTATTCCGAACCCCGGACGGACGGCAGCCTCGAACCCATGAAATACCCCATGGGGCCCATCATGCTCTACTACCTGGTGGTGAACAACAACGCCATAATGATTCATGCATCGGGCGTTTTCGACGGAAACAAGGGACGCATCTTCACTGGGTTCTCCGGAACGGGTAAATCCACCATGGCCGAACAGTGGAAGGCTTGCGGCAGCAGCATCGTAAACGACGACCGGATGATCGTGCGCAAGGGAGCCGACGGTGATTTCTACATGCACAACACACCGATGTACTATTTCGACCTCCCCAAATCGGCACCCGTGAACGCCATCCATTTGATTCGGCATTTTCCGGAAAACATCACCCAACGCATCACCGGTGCCAAGGCCGTTTCCAAAGTCATGGCCTTCTGCATCCAGAACAATTTCGACAAGCAATTCATACACAATTACATAGGCTTCATTTCCGAACTCTGCGATAAAGTGGGAATCTACGAAACAGGCTTTGTGCCCGACCACAGCATCGTTCGCTACCTTCAAACCCATGAATAGCGAGCCGACACCGGACGACAGCCTGCTGAAAGACGGACGCACCACGTTGTTCAGAATGCACGGCAACAGCATGTACCCTATCATGCGCGAAGGTGATGTGGGCATGGTTCAGCAATGCGATCCCGAAAAACTGCGGGTGGGCGACATCGTCGTGTTCAGACTCAAAGACACGTATATTGCCCATAGGTTACTGCGCATCCAAAAAAACGGCGCGCTCACTTTTTTCACCGCCCGGGGCGACAAGAACCTATTCAACGACCCTCCTTTTACGGCTGAAGCCATTGCCGGGCAGATTGTGCAAATCACCAGGGGGAATAAAATCATTGACACCAACCAAAAAAAGGTGCAAACTGCTCTGAATACGACTTTTCGGAGCCTGCTCATTCCCATTTACAACCTGAGTTTCCGCATGAAGGCGTACCGAAACCGCTTGACCGAAAGCTACGGTTCCCTCAAGACCAATCTGAAAGTCTTGGCGAAACCGGCCAAAAAGCCGCTGCTCACCAATTCCATCCTTTCCATCGTACAAGGTGTCGCTCCCTTTTTGCTGATCGTCTGCATCAAACTGCTGGTGGACAGACTCACCAATCCACATTCCGTGTCGCTGCCCTGGATGAGCCAGACCGGCCTCATCGTACTGACGGCCGCCGTCTTCCTGCTCAGTGGCATTTTGTCCGTCATCCACAGCTTTTTCTTTGAGAAACTCGCGCACACGGTGACCAACCATACGTTTCAGCTCTTGCATCAGAAGCATGCCGAGTTGGACCTCTCCTACTACGAGGACCCCAACCAACAGGATAAGATTCACCGAGCTGTCCAAGAGGCAGGGTTTCGTCCTGTCAAGATCATGAACGAACTGCTTACGCTGATCAAATCGGCCGCCGCCGTGCTGGTGATGCTCGTCATGTTCCTGGGCATCAAGTGGTACTTGCTGGTGCTGCTGCTCATCTCCGTGATTCCCAGCGTATTGGTCCGGCTCAAGTTTACGAACAAACGTTATCGGCTCAAGGAATCCATCAGCCCGCAGGAGCGCCAGATGGCCTATTACAACCGCATTCTCACTGGTTTTCCTTTTGCCAAGGAACTCCGTCTGTTCGGTTTCGCAAGCATCTTCCTGAACCGGTTTCGTGGATTGGAGGACGAACTTTATGAAGAAAAACAGCGGTTGCAGAAATCGGAAATGAAGGCCGACATCGCCGCCCAGGTCTTTGCCGTGCTGCTCATCTTCACCTCCCTAGCCACCGTGGTCTACCTCATGACCGTAGGCGCCATCACCATCGGTTCCGTCGTGCTGTTCTTCTTTGTTTTCCAACGCGGCTATTCCGTGCTGAGCGAGTTGTTGAAATCGGTCACCCTGCTCATGGAGGACAACACGTTTCTGAACGATTTCTTCAATTTTTTAAGCCTTCCCGTGCTCGAAACATCGCTGCTGAACAAACCACTTCAGCCGCTCCAAAAAGGCATCACGGTGGAGAACCTCCGCTTCCGCTACGAAACCAGCAAGCGCGATGCCCTAAGCCAAGTGAACCTGCACATCCCAGCCGGCAAGACCGTCGCCTTCGTCGGTGCCAACGGCTCCGGCAAAACGACGCTCATCAAACTGCTCAGCGGCTTTTACGCACCCCAGGAAGGCAGCATCCGCTACGACGACGACGATGTGAACGACCTCGACAAGCAAGACCTTCGCCGCCACATCACTGCGGTGTTCCAGGACTTTGCCCTCTACAACCTCACCGCCCACGAAAACATCAGTCTGGGCAACATCGACGTCCCCTTCAACCTGGAGAAAGCCAAAGAAGCAGCCAAGGCCGCCGGTATTGCTGAACTCTTTGAACGGCTGCCCATGGGCTACGAAACTTTACTGGGAACCCTCTTTAAAAGCGGCGAGGAACTCAGCATCGGCCAATGGCAGAAAATCGCCATCGCCCGCGCTTTTTACCGGGACTCCCCCATTCTTTTTATGGACGAGCCCTCCAGCGCACTCGACGTGGATTCCGAAAAACAATTGCTGGGTAGCCTAAGGACCCTGGCCAAGAACAAAACCGTGGTCATCATCAGCCACCGCCTCTCCACCGTGCAATGGGCGGACCTCATCTACGTGCTCGAACGCGGTACGGTTGTGGAATCGGGTAGCCACGAAACGCTCATGGCCAAGCAAGGCAAGTATCACGCCATGTACCTGACGAGCAAGGGAGAATAGCTTATTTCAACGCTTTCCGGATATTCTGCCAAAGCGCCCTGAAGGACGTGAGCAACCGGTACGGATAATACCACCAAAGTTGCTTTTTGCTTTGAAGGTGGTACCGTCTCATCATGAATTCTGCAGATGGGACGAAAAAATCGAACATAAAGCGAAAACGCTGGCCGAAACTGTCCAGATGGCTCATCGAACGCAGCACACCGATCATGTTCGTATGAATGCCCGTTCCACGCAACACGCCCAAAAAAATCCGTTCATGCTTGGGCTCCATCAACCCGGCGTATTTTACTTTGATGGCGGCAGGCAAGTTGCCGTTCATGTATTTTTGAACCAACAGCAAGTATTTGTAGGTGACTCCCATGGCATCAGCCTGCAGGCATTTCTGTTCAAACAATTCCCAATTCAATACATCACCCTTGTGATTCAGCATGTTGACCATATCATACAGGCTCGTGAACTGAAACTGGCCCGAGCGGAAGTGCTTGTCCAAATGGACGCAGAGATGCAGCAGCAAGTCTTCGGGGCTGAACCCGAGGGCCGTCACCCCATGCAACTGGAGCGTCACCGCGTTGGCCCACATGCTTTGCAAATCAAGGTGATACCGTTCGGCTTCGGAATGCACCCGAACATGGATTTCAACCGAGACCCCGTTTTTGATCATGGGCTCATAATGGACCATGCTGGTTTTTTCCTTGACGAAATCGGACAATTTGATGCTATTTGGCACATAGCCCATTCGGTCCAACACCTCCAGCGCCGCCAATCCCTGCTCGGGATGAACCAGCAAGTCCAAATCACTGGATTGCCGTAGGTTGATGTTACCGTAGAGCCAATCCATCAACAAGATGCCCTTCAAAGCAACAACAGGAATGTCCGCGGCATTAAAGGCAGTCACGATTTGGCGGAAATGTTCCGTGAGCAGCATGTTCCTGGTCAGGGTTCGTAGGGAAGCCTGCTTGAGGTTGCGGAGCACGGTCTGGGGTATTCGTCCGGCATTGCTCAACAGGGGGAGCTTGTCGGCAACAAGCGGAGCGGCGGCGCGATCGATGGCCATTTTGGAGAAACCCTCCCAATTTTGGAGAATCGGTATCAAGGCGTCCAACTTTTCAAGCACCGAAGATTCGGGTTGGATGTCGGCCGCCAGGAGGATCAATTCTTCTTCGGGTTGCAATTGAAGGGATTCGCGCATGCTGTCGTTGTTTATACTTCAAAAATACGAAAAATACCTGAAAATTTAATTTACATTTGTTCCACCAATCAATCGTACTCCATGTTATGAAAAAATCAACCATCCTATTTTTAGCGACTTGCCTATCCTTGTCATTGAACGCGCAAGACCTCAAGGTCCTTCCACTGAACGCACACAGCACTGTCAAAGGTTCCAACCTGATGGAAGCATTTCAAAACCGCCAGTCGCTCCGCTCGATGGAAAGTACGGATATTCCCCTGCAAGACCTTTCCGACCTACTTTGGGCAGCAAACGGTGTGAATCGGCCGGAGACCGGCAAAAGGACCGCACCTTCGGCCATGGACTCGCGGGACGTGGACATTTATGTATGCCGGGCGGACGGCGCCTATTTGTACGATGCCGTTGCCAATAGCCTGAAACAAGTGACCACCCAGGATGTCCGCCCCTTGCTGGACGGGAGGCGTGCTACGGGCGCACCCATCATTTTGCTGCTGACTTCCGACCTGATGAAATTCCGCAGCTACAAGCCCGATTCATCGGAAACCTACAACAAGTCAACCTATGATATGGGTTGCTTGGACGCCGGCATCGTTTCCCAAAATATTGCGCTGTATTGTGCCGGAACCGGCCTGGCCACCGTGCCAAGGGCCCAAATGGACCAAAAAGCCCTGCGTGATGCGCTCAAGCTTCGAAAAACGCTGGTCTTGTGGCTGAACCATCCGGTGGGCTACGCCAAAAAAAACTAACAAAAAAGGCTGCGGTGTGAACTGCAGCTTTTTCTGTTCCCAGCAGTTTTCATATTTGGATCAACTATTTAGCCAAAATCAAAAAAATGGTGCATTTTGAACGTTAATCAGTGCAGAGTCCGCAATTAATTTCTTTCTTTTGTACTTCCCTTTTATAAATGTAGCCTTATACTGAATTTTCATGAAAAATAAATGTCGCCCCACGTTTGCCTACCATCTAATCGTACTGCTTTCCTTCGTTGCAACCGTTTTTTTTCAATCCTGTAATTCGGATGACGTGAAAGGCAGTTTGTATACTTTTCAGGAACAGACCATGGGGCAATACTTGCAATCCAAGCCTGAACTCTATTCGGAGTTTTGCCGCGTACTGGACACTACCAATGTGATTGGCTTGTTGAAGAGCTACGGGACATACACCTGTTTCGCACCCGACAACGAGGCGATGCGGGCGTTCTATCAGTCACAGGGTCGGAAAGACTTGTCCTATTTTTCCATGGACAGCATCAAACAAATCGCCTACGACCACTTGGTGCTGGACTGGAGCGTTCCCACCATCGACTTTACAGATGGCCAGTTGGCACATCCGAGCATGAGCGACCGCTTCTTCTACGTCAAGTTTGGCGGTAGGGATCCCATCCGCGGCACCGATTCCATCTTCATCAATCAGACAGCCCTCATCAAGGAAAAGGACATTCTGGTATACAACGGCATCATCCATCGGCTCGGTGAGGTGCTGAACCCCATTCGCAAGGGGGTGGCTGAAGTCATCGCTCAAGACACCACGTTCAGTCTGTTCAACAGTGCGCTGATTGAAACCGGCATGGTCGATTCCTTGCTGAAAGTAAAGGACGAGTCGTACGACCCGGCCAAATATCAAAGCCTCATAACCGTCACCAAAGCCAATCGGGGCTCAAGCTATTGGTACCAAGAAGTTCCGGCCAGCCGTTACTTCCGGTACACCATCCTGATGGAAAGCAACGCCACGATGGCCAAAAACAACATCACCGACCTGCAAAGTCTGAAAGCCTACGCGGCATCCGTTTACGATGAAGTGTACCCGGCCGATGCCAATGTGAGTGACCTGAAAGACCGCCGCAACAGCCTGAACCGATTCGTCTCCTACCACCTCATCACCAAACAGTTGAGCCACAAGATGTTCATAGACGCCTACGATACCGACCACATGTTGAAGACGCGTGACATGTACGAGTACATCGAGACTATGTGTCCGAACACCTTGCTGGAAGTTTCCAAAGTTCGAACGACCAACGAAACGAACTTGCTGAACAACAACAAGGAAACAGGCAAAGTCGTGCATTTGGTATCCACAAACTGGGACAAGGGCGCGCTCAACGGCATTTATCATGAGATTGACAACATGCTGGTATACGACCAGGCAACCGACCTCATGATGTCCACCAAGCGGCTTCGATTCGACTCAGGTTCTTTCTTTGACGAACTGACCAACAACAACATACGCGGTCTGGGCATGCTGGATCCCGAACCACGATTTCAGCTACCGAAAGGATACATCAAGCGAATTTCTTGTTCGGAACAGACGGTCGTGGCTTATTTGTGCCCATGGGGACAATTTCAGGACTATGAAGGTGATGAAATTTATTTGCAGTCAAAAGCCGGCAAGCTCTACGATTTCGTCATTGAGACACTGCCGATTCCTGCCGGAAACTACGAAGTGCGATTCGGTTACATTTCCAACGGAAACCGTGGTGTGGCTCAACTGTATATGGACGGCATTCCGGCCGGTGTGCCGCTGAACCTGATGACTGCGGCTACGAACGCTCAAATAGGATATGTAACGCCTCATACCATGTCCGACGACTGGGAGGGCTATGAAAACGACAAGATGATGCGCAACAGGGGGTATATGAAAGGACCGGCTTGCTTCACGGCACCGTTGACCGGATTTTTCTCCAAGACAGAGAATTCCAGGTTTGAACGAACCGCGCTGCGACGCATCATGGGCATCTATAAATTCAAAACCGCAGGCACTCACTTTTTGGGAGTCAAAGGGTTGAGTGGCGGCGAATTCATGTTCGACTACATGGAATTCGTACCGACCAGCGTACTGGAAACGGAAGACATTTATTGAGGGTTCTTACAGATTCAACGGTATGGTAAAAAAGAACGTGCTGCCTTTGCCAAGTTCGCTTTCCAACCATATTTTACCGCCATGTTTCTCCACGAACTCTTTGCAGAGCAACAAACCCAACCCGGTTCCTTGTTCGTTCATGGTTCCTTTTCGAGAGTAGCCTTCTTCAATACGGAACAGCTTTTTAAGGTCCTCTTTTTTGATGCCTACTCCATTGTCGCTCACACCGATTTCCAACATACCCGCTTGCTTTTTTGCGGACAGATGAATTTCCCCACCGGGTTGGGTGAACTTGATGGCATTGGATACCAAGTTCCTCATGATGGTACTCAACAACACCCGATCCGCATAAACGGTCGTTGTCGGCGCGATTTCCTTGTGTATGGAGATGGCTTTTTGAAGGGAAGTCTGTTCAAAAAGTTCCAGCACATCGTTCAACAAATAATTGAGTTCCAGGTATTCGGGCAGATATTCCAATCGCCCGGTCTGAGAGCGTGACCATTCAAGCAAATTCATCAGTAAGTCCATGGTCCGTTGGGTGGACCGTTCGATGATGGAAGCATATTGTTCCAAATTTTCATAATCGTTGGTCCGAATACTTTCTCCAAGCAATTTGCTGAAACCCAGAATACTGTTGAATGGGCTCTTTAGGTCGTGCGCAATAATGGAAAAGAACTTGTCCTTGGTAGCATTGAGATTTTTTAATCGTACCTCATTCATCATCAAGGCTTCTTCCGCCTTTCGTTGTTCGGTGATATCCGAGAAAACGGTGGCGAAGTAACCTAGATAGGGCGAAAAGGCAGTAATGTCATAATACTTGTCGAAGGGTTGAAAATACGATTGAAAGGATTGCGGATTACCTGTAGACGCCACTTCAGCATAAATTTCCAGATATGGTGCCGAATCAACACCGTACACCTGGGTAGCCACATTTCCCGTTGCCTTCTCCCCTGAGATGCCTATCATCTTTTCGAAGGCTTGGTTCACTTCGAGTATACGGTAATCGACCGGATTGTGTTTTGCATCATAAAGGACCTCATGCAAGGCAAAACCTTCGGACATCCGCGTGAACAGGGAGCGGAACTTTGCTTCACTTTCTTTCAATTCAACTTCCGCCTTTTTACGTTCGGAAATGTCATGGATGCTGGACATCAGGCAGGGTTCGTCATCAATGGTAATGATGTGGGCGGAATACAGACCTGTAAAGTGTTCGCCGTTCTTTCGTTGGAAGTTGAATTCCCTACCCCAAACTTCATTTGTTTCTGCAAGTTCTTTCAAAACAAGGGTTCTGTCTGCGGGATTCTCCCAAAAGTTGAACATCAACGTCGTATTTCCCACCATTTCTTCTGAATTATAACCAGTCATTCGATGGAAGGTTTCATTCAATTCCAAAATATGGTTGTCCCTCAAACGGGAAAGAATGATGGCGTAAGGCGACGTGTAAAATGCCTTGGAAAACTTTTCCTCCTGTATGGCGATGTCGTTCAGCAAACTTCTGTTGAACAGCAATGCCAAACCAAACGTCAATACTATCATCAGAATCTTGTAAGATAGTATGACAAATGCCTCAAACGAACCGGCATCAAAATAATCGACTATCAAATGCTTGTCCAGAAAATAATCGAATACCCTGACAAGGTCGATGATACAAAAGAGGATGAATACGATACTAATTATATAGGTCATGTTCTTGAGGCTGCCCTTGACTCTGAAAAAAAGCAACCAAACATACTGAAAGCATATAATAAAGGAAAAAAAGCCGATGATAAAATTCCGAAGTGCCAAATCCGGATAAACAAAGGTCAACCACGAAAAGAGTACGGGAAAAAGAATCAACAGCACATAATTGGGCCATTGGTTAATTTTTAATTGGAAGAACTTTTCCAAACCTCTCAATCCGAGGTAAATACCATAAATGGATATGGTGTTGGCAAAATCGATGGAAATCCAGTCGGGGATTTTTCCTCGCAAAACAATCAAAACGACCGCCAGTGTCTGAAGTGCGAAATCAGCCACCCAGCAACCGATGCCGCCGAGTCGTTTGAAGTTCAGCCTCCACAACAACAGCAACACCAAGGTGCACACCAGATTGGTGACGACCATTGTAAATAATATCGTTCGGATATCCAGAAAACTCAAACTGTTTTCCATGAATACGGTTTAGGGGCGTACGTTCAGAAATTACTACTTTTACGTCGCTAAAATACCACAATTTTAGTTACATCACCGAATTTTAGTGAACTAATTTTTCCATCTGCGATAGTTCTTCTATCAATTCGTACAATTTGGTTTTTAAATCCAGCATTTCCTCTAAACAAAGATTTCCGGAAACCAATTTGGTGCCCAATTGAACGGGTATTTCTTGAGCCTTTTCCTGTAGGTCCCTGCCTTTTTCGGTCAATGACACGACGACCTTGCGTTCATCATCGGTGGAACGTTGACGCACGATGAGGTTTTGGTTTTCCATCCGTTGCAACAACGGGGTGATGGTGTTGGTGTTCAGGATGAGCCGTCTTGAAATGGCGTTCACCGTCATTCCGTCTTGTTCCCACAACACCAGCATGACCAAATATTGGGGATACGTGATGTCCAGTTTGTCCAGATAGGGCTGATAACTGCGGATGATGAGTCTGGATGCCGCATAAATGGGGAAACAGAGCTGATTGTCCAACTTGAGATGTTCATGAATCATGTCGAATGTTTTTTATAGCAATTTTTCAATGTGAGCTACCAGTTTTTCCGGCTTGAGGAGTGGTGAAAATCGTTTGACAGGATTCCCTTCCTTGTCCAGCAAGAATTTCCCAAAATTCCACTTGATTTCGTTTCCGGGAAATCCTGGCAATGCCTTTTTAAGGTACTTATAAATGGGATGGGCATTGGGACCGTTGACATCGATCTTGGCGAACATCGGAAAGGTCACACCGTAATTGATCAGGCATCCTTCCGAGATGTCCTTGGCCGTTCCGGGCTCTTGGTTGGCGAACTGGTTGCAGGGGAATCCTAGGATGACCAGCCCTTTGTCCTTGAATTTTTCGTACAGGTTCTCGAGGCCTTCGTATTGCGGTGTCAACCCGCATTTACTGGCAGTATTGACCACCAGGACGACCTTGCCTTTGTAGGCACTCATGTTGATTTCTTTGCCTTGCAGGCTGGTTGCGGTGAATGTATGGAATGTTTTCATATCAACTTTTTATTTATATCGTTTGCGATACAAATATACAACCTAATTTTGTATCGCAAGCGATATAAATAAAAAAATGATGTATATCAGAACAATTTGTTGGAAAAATCCGTATTTTTCGGCCTAATTCGCAAAACACAGTACTATGAAAAATTTCAAATTCGCTCCAACCGGCATGCTTTTCTGTTTGATCGCAAGCCTTCTATTCCTGAGTTCAGCCGTTACAAAGGCACAAAAAGCTAATTTCGCTGGAAGTTGGACCTTGAATGAGGCCAAAAGTCCGATGCCCGAAAACGGTTTCCGCATGGGGGCCACCAAAATGACGGTGACACAAGACGACCAAAAGCTCATCCTAGACAGGACTTACAAAGGTCAAAATGGTGAAGACATTGCCTCCAAGGAAGTGTACACGCTGGATGGAAAAGAATGCGAGAACGCCTTTTTCCAAACCATGAAACGGAAATCCACGCTGGTTTGGTCGGCAGACGGTAAGGTCTTGACCATCAATTCAGTCACCAACTTTGAACGGGATGGGGAAACGATGGAGATGAAGTCCAGTGAGGTGATGAAGCTGAGCGACGACGGCACAATGTTGCTCATGGACAGCAGCATAAACACACCAAACGGTGACATGAAGTCCACCATCGTTTACGACAAGGCGAAATAAAAACTTACAGTCCTTTCCGAATGAGTTTGCCGGTTTTACGGACCGTGCCGTCCACCTTGACCTGATATTGGTACAATGGTTCGGTTGCGCCCAGATCCGAAACCGGAACGGAAAATTCATGCAGCCCTGCATCCAAGGTTTCTTCGTGGACATAGACGGTCCGACCCAGCAAATCGTGGATGCAGAGTTCGAATTTCCCAGTCGTGGTTAGAAGAAACTTGAAGTTTATCTGATCCACAAATGGATTCGGATAGGCCACCAAATCCATGGGATAGCGTTCGGCAGTCAAGTTGTCCGGGAGTTCCACCAACGCCTGAATCTGCGTGTCCATCCAGGTGATGCGGCTGTTCAGCCAGTTTTTCATATAGCTGATCTCATTGGCATACGTTCCGCCAACATAATTGTTGGGCCAAACGGAAGTACTTAAAATGGGCCATGCCTGGAAGTTCCGCTTTTGGGCATCGATGAGTTCGTAGGCACAGGAGTCGATGACGTGGTTCAGATAGGTCGTGTTGATGAAGCTGGCAGTCCATTTATTCCAACCCTTTTTCAATTCGGAGTTGAAATACGGATCGAGTCTGAACTTCTGCCACCAGAACGGCATGGCATAACCATCCGCATTTCCCATTCCATCGATGATCCAACCCTCTGGGCTGCCTGCTCCGAAAAAGTTGGCATTGCCGAAGGTGATGTCATAGTCCCAATAGGGTCCCATCGTAATTTTTCCACCCTTGCTGTCCTTATCCTTGTGCAGGAAGGTGCTGATGCGGTAACCGTCCAAATTACGCGACAATTCGTTGATGATGTAGTAGTCCACGAACGATTTCATGTCGATGAGTGGAAAATAGCCCTTGACTTTATCTTGGTAATTGTCACTGTACATGGCATTCTCAAAATTGGTGACGCAGTTTTTGATGTAATTGAATTGCGCCTTATTGAGTTCGTCGCCCTTGGGGTCCTGGAACAAGAAAAATTCCCGTTGTTGTAGCGTCGTCCAGGCCTTGTAAGGCGAAATCCAGTAATCTTTGTTTTCCACATCGGTCGATTCGGGTCGGTCCAGTTTGAGGATGTACCCGCCAGTCACTTCATCACCTGTGGTGTCGACGGCATTCAACGTTGCTAGGTTCAATCGATTCTTATCCACCTTGATCTTCTCAATCAAGATGTATACCCCCTGATAAGCCCCGTTCAGGTACAGTTCAAAAAACCGCGTTCTGGGAGACCATTTACCGGTTCGGTTGCCCAGATGGTACGCCAACACATTGCGCATGAGCGTCTTGTCCGGATACGGCCCATTGAACACCCAGTCGTTTTCCTTGGGCAATCCCAACAACTTTACATTCAGGTTGGTTGCCGAATCGGTACGGGTTTCCACCGTATAACTCTTTTTGGGAAACCCTGCCGAACTGTTTCCACGGATTTCAATGCCAATCTTGCCGTTGTACTCAAACGTGGTATCGTTGATGTTGTTGTTGCCGAACGGGCTGTTCAACACCTTCATGTCCGCCGTGATCTTGGTGTTCTGAACGATGCTCTTTCCATTGGTGTTGACCATGATGAACGGAATCGTACTGTTCTCAAAACTCACCGGTTCCGTAAACCAACTCGGCGTGGCATGATACTGAATGCCCTCCGAACGGATGCGGGCATGAACGAACACACGGGCGGAAAGGTCGGAACTGGTTGCGGACTGATTCATGAAATGAAAGGCGAACGTATTCGTCCCGTTCACCAACATGGACGGTTTCAAAATAAAGCGGGTCGGTGCGCCACCAGCATACATCAGCGCTTCATGATCGGCAGCCGTGGCGTTCCAGGCAGGCAACAGCGCCGTGACGGTACTTGAGCGAGCCACTTCCACCCCATTCAGATACATAATGAACCCATCATCGTAATCGACGTCCAAAATTAGATTGTCTATCGCGCTCACATCCGGGACGACCACCTGCCGGCGCATGTAAAGTGAAATACATTTGGCAATGACCGTCGTGTCATCACCGTCACCAAAACCGATGCTTCCTTTAGCCGAGGTCCAAGCAGCATCGTTGAATGACCCTTGATACCACGTGGCAGGAGGCTCACTGGTGGGAACCAAATATTTCCAAATATCATTTTCAAGTATCATCGACTCCCAATGCAAAGCCTGACTTGCCAATACATTGAGGCTGAAATCTTTGCTCAAGGTAATCGTCTTGCCATCCTTCACAACTGAAATCTTGGCCGTCAAGGTTACGTTCTGGTCAAAGTATTTGGGACGGGTCACCGTACCGTTCGTTGCAATCACATCCGGAGCGGACGATGTCCAAGTGACGGGATAATTGGACGTACCCGCCACCGTTTGCAAGGTCAGGTTGGTTTTCACGTTGGTCAAGTCGCCCGTAATGTTGATGCTGTTGTAGGCCAGCATCAAATCGGCCGTATAGCCGTTCATCTCCAGTATTTCAGCATCCGTCAACGCACGGTCGTAAATTCTGAAATCATCGATGGCACCGTTCAAAGCAGGGTCGGCGTACTGAGACTTGCCAATGTAATTCTGCGTGGTATGCGGCAACATGGTCGGATTCAGACTGATGGACTCATTCGTAGCAACCAGTAATCCGTTGACATACAGTTTACCAACGCCCAAGTTCGTCGAGGCATTCCACGCAAACGTCATCGCCACATGCGTCCATTCGCTGGTCTTCAGAGCCGTCGGCGAGTTGATTTGTTGCTCTACCCCACCATTTGCAATGGCGAAACGTAAATTCCCGTTGCCCGAATACGGTGTCAGAAAAATATTGTACCCCGGTCCTGAGCCAAAATCGAAAATCCTCGACCACCCGTTCAGCGATGCCATCTTGACCCAAGTCGAAACCGAGTAGCTGGTCAAGGTATTGACCACACCTTGGGGCATCAACAGGTAATCGGTCTCCGTCGGGAAACTCACCCCGTTGCCGCTATAGCCGGGCACCACCGTTGGACTCCCGAACAGGGTTCCGTCATTGCTGTGATGCGAATCGTCATAAACCGAGGTATTGGAGATGGATTCAAAATCGTAATGCAGAATCAGCCCGTCTGTGAGCGCCGCCATTGAAGGCGTCAGCCAATTGCATGAAAGGGTGAAAAGGACTATTTTGATGGCCCGTAATGTGTTCAATTTCATCTAAAAATTCGTTCAATGGTATAAAAGGAGAGCAAAGGTGGCGATAATTTTGAAAAAATCCTATTTAATCAAGGTAGACTGTGCGGCAATGTCCTTCTGCTTGATTTGCAGCACATACGTACCCGCCGCATAGGTTGCTCCCAGCTTGAGGTAATTGGAAGCGGAACCTTCTTCCACAAACAAGCCAGAACTGCTGAACACACTGTATTTGAACGTACCGGGCAGCCGAATTTCAAACACCTTGGTCGCCTCATCCTTGATGGTGATGTAATAGAATCCAACCGTATTGTTGGGCACGGAAATCGGAATAGTCACTGCTGAACCGTATAGTGCACTTTCCGGCACGACCGTCCTGGTCTGGGTCGGGCTGCTCCATTCCAAGCTCGTTGCCGCCGAATACAGTCCAGTCGTGCGTTTCACCACCACCGCATTGGAAACCGAAGTCAACGAATCCATGCGGAACCAATACGTCCGGGCGACCTTGTTGTTGATGGTCTGCATCGCCAACTTGCCGTTGAGGTACAATTCCGTATTGCCGCTTGCCGTGTAATAAAGCGTGAACTTGCCCGCATACGGAAACTTCAACACCCCCGATTGTATCGTCGTATCGCCCTTCGTCTGTTGGCTCAGGCCTGTTCCGGCACCCACGCTCAACTTCTCCAGACTGTATTCAGGCACGATGATTTCTCCGCCAGCCTTGGCAAAAATGAACGACAACTTGTTCGACGTCAGCAGCATTTCCCGGTCGATGAGCCCTTCGTTGTAGACTGTTCCGTTCTGGCTCAAATCCATGGGATACCAGGTTTTCCACTTTTCGGCGGCCTTGGCATAGTATATCCGATACCCAGCAGCCAAAACGAACAAGTTATCGTTCTGATCCACCGCTATCTGGCTCCTATTCCGGGTGGACAGCGCGATGGCGTCCTTCACCCACACGCCAGCGTCGTCCTGGTAAATGTGGTACAACACGGTGTTGTTGATCCTGGAGTCCCAGAACCCCGTATTCGCCGTACCGTCCGGGAGAAACGAGTTCAGCAGGTGAATCTTGCCTTGACTGTCCACCGCCTGCGATTCCTGGTTGATGAGCCCCCTATTTGTTGCCACCGACATTATTTTAATACCGGCTGAACTCATGACGACAGGCGCCACATTGATGGTGCCCACCACCGTTCCGGCCGCATTCTTCCAGGTCACCCCGTCGTCCTCGCTGTAGATGTAGTTCAAATCGTGGTTGGTCTGCGCATCCGGCGTTTGCCGCCATACCCAGCTCACGTGCAATTTACCAGCCTTATCGTAATGAATACCGTTGATATAGGCGTTTTCGTTCACGGTGGTGCCGTTTAGATATTGGCCCATGGATGTCCATTTTCCGGTAGAGGCCCTGTATTCCCAGAGGTAGTCGTCACCGTTTCCGCTCGTTCCAAGACGACATTCCATCAGCATGTCCCCGCTGGGCTTCATCACGAACCGCGGATAGGTCACCATACTGATGCTGCTGCCCTCCACCAAGTAATTTCTGGTCGCCTGAAACGAAGCCGCCGACCAATCCGCCGCGTCTGGATTCGTGGCCATGCCGGGCTTGGATACCCGATAATGCAGCACGTCGCTGTGCTGGTCGAACGACAGGTGGATGGTCCCGTCATTTGGACAGATGCCCATCGCAATGTTGTAATGGTTGTCGTTGATGTGCGCCAGCGTCGTGGTGTAGTCGGTCAGGTTCAGTTCCTGCCAAGTTCCGGCGGGAAGCTTTCTTCGAGCCAGCGCCACTTGATAGGCCGCATTCCAATAGCACATGTATTGATACCCGTTGAAGGTCATGATGGAGTTCTGCGTGAACGACACGAAATTGGCCCCGTCCAACGCATCGCTGCCGTTACCGCCGTTCGTGGTGGCCACTTGGTTGAACACGTCCGCGTTCATCGCCGTCACGACGGAGGTGTAATATTTGCCCGACGCGTAATTGACGTACTTCCCTTTGAGCCACAAGACATCGAAAAAACCGGGTTTGTGGTTGCGAGGCACGATGGGTCGCACGTTCACCAAATCGGAGGGCGTATTCCACGTGATGGCCACCGAATCCCAGTTCAGCCCATTGTCTCGGGTCGTGAACTTGAAAATCTCGAACGAGCTTTTGACTTGCTTGGACAGGTAGACCACATTCGGGTTGTTTGGGTCCATGTTGATGCCCCCGGAATAGTTCGGTTCCGGTTCCGTCGTGCCAGCCGGTGTCTGCGGAAACCACTTTCCAGCGTTCGTCAAATGCGTTTTCACCCAGGCTGAACCGTTCCATCGGGCGTAGTGGTACTGGTGATCGGTGTCCGTAGGAAACGAAGCATAGACCATCACCGGCCGGTTCAGCGAATCCACGGCGATGTCCCAAATCCAGCCTTTTCCGAACGACGTGCCGTCATAGACCGTTTCCGGCTCCCCGGCATCGATGTCCAACGGACTGGTTCCCCAGCCGAAATCCTTGATGAGCGTGCCATCGGCTCGGTAGAACTTGCCGTTCTGGAACTTGGCATAGTAGATCTTGTTGTTGGCCACATCCCTCGGGTGCCCTGTGGTGAAGGCCATGTGGATGGCACCCGTCTTGTCTTGGCAATACCGCGCGTACGGTCTGGCGCCACCGCCCGAAATAAGTTGCATCGGCGTGCCCATCGTCGCGCCGTCGTCGTTGGAAATGATGAGCGTGGGGTGCCAGTTCAGCCCCCTGTACATCACAAAAATGGAATCCCGCACCTGGAACGGGAACGGATAGGTCACGTTGACGCCGAATTGGTAATCGGTACCCCAGGAAGTGATGTCCTCCGGGTTGGTCGAGATCCACCGGTGCGCGGGCGCCGTCGTGTGCTTGGAGTAATAAATGACGATGCGGCCGTCCTTCCTGAAAAACAGCGCCGGATTGTCGTGGTCGTCCGCCTCATAATTGGCCTGAATCACCTTTTCCACGTATTCCTTCGTGGCATGGTTGTACGAAGCCACCACGATGTTGCCCTGCTGTGTGACCCAGCTGAAATACGTCTGTTCTTTGGTACCCTTGTAATAAATGGCCCGCGGGTCGTTGAACCAGCACCATGCGCCGTCCACCGTGACCGTATCAATGGTTTTTGCCTGAATGAAATCCCTTGGAAAAATGGCTGAAACCGGAATCGTGAGTATCTCGGAACCCTGCTGCAGCGCAATGTTTCCACTAACCGTGGCTGAATCCGTCGATGAAACAGTGAAAGTTCCCCCAGCAGCGTTTAGCGAAGTTGCCGACAATGCAATGCCTGTTGGTGCCGTCAGCGTGATGCCACTCGAGCTTGCACCACCCAGCACCGTTACGGACTGCACCGCGTTGTAATAATTCAGATTGACAGCCAACGTGCTGCTGGCCAGCGTCAACGGAATTTCCGCAATGGAGAGGGCTCCAATTCCGCAAAGCGCAAGCGTCGATGATTTGATGGACAGATAAAACTGTCCCGTAACCGTGGCCCTGAAATCCATCGAATCTGTCAGCAAATACTTGGCCGTAGCCGAGCAGGTGAAATTCTTGGTCACGATGGAACCAGTCGTCCCATCCGTGCTGGTGCAAATGCCAGCTGTGAGCGACGGAGCCGTCGCATTGCTGTTCCAAGCGTATTTCCATTTGAATCGGTAGCTCTTGCCCGCTGTCAATAGTACCGGATACGTGAAATAACTGGTTCCGTTGCCCGCATCCCAGCGGATGTACATGATGCGCTTCTTGAAAATGCTGTCGCCACCCGCCTTATCCGTGTAGCCAGTGTACCCGCCCGTCACGTTGTAATCCACGAACCGGCAACCGCCTGTTCCATTGGCCACCGTCCATCCCAACGACGCCAAAGGCAAACACTGCCAACCCGCGTCCGTAGGTGTACTTCCGGCGCCCACCTTTGCCTGCACATTCCAGTCGGGAATGAGATTGGTTTGAGCAGAAACAAGCAGTGTCGAAAGGAATAATGCTAGTGCAGACAGGTATTTTCTGTACATGGATTCAAGGTTGAAGGACAAAAGTATTTTTTTTTACCCGATTTCAGGTATAAAAATCAGTCAAATAGGCTGAAAACTTAATGTTAACAGTTCTCAAACCTTTAGGAATTGACGGATATTCCATTACATTTGGGGTTTCAAAATAGAACTTTAAATTTAGATTCAAATGAAAAGCAAAGTCGCCCTCGTTCGCTGCAACTCCTATAATCAACCAGAAGTCAATCAAGCTGTTGCAAGGGGATTGGATTTATTGGGCGGTGCAAGCGCCTTTGTCAAGCCCAGTGAGAATCTGCTGCTCAAAGTGAACCTGCTCGCCGGCGATGTTCCCGAAAAATGCGTCACCACCCACCCCGCCGTCTTTCGCGCCGTGGCAGAACAATTCCTGGCTGTCGGTGCAACCGTCCGTTACGGTGATTCCCCAGGCTTCGGTTCCTCCGGTGCAGCCGCCAAAAAAGCTGGGATAACCGACGAAGCCGAGGCTTTGAAGTTGGAAGCTGCCGATTTCAAGGACGGTCGCGAAGTCTTTTTCGAAGAAGGCAGCCAAAACAAGAAGTTCTTCATAGCCAACGCCGTACTCGACTGCGACGGCCTCATCAGCTTGCCCAAGATGAAAACCCACGGCTTGGAACGGTTCACCGGAGCCGTCAAGAACCAATTCGGCTGCGTGGTGGGCATGCGCAAAGGCGAATTCCACGTCAAACTGCCCGATGCGACCGATTTTGCCAAGATGCTGGTGGACCTTAACTCATACGTGAAACCCCGGCTCTACATCATGGACGGCATCATTGCCATGGAAGGCAACGGACCTCGCGGCGGAACCCCTCGCCCCATGAACGTGCTCCTTTTCTCCACCGACCCCATCGCCCTGGACGCCACCGCCTGCCGCCTCATCAACCTGAATCCCCTTTTTGTCCCAACTACTTTAATAGGTGCTGAAACCCATGCCGGAGTCTATCTGGAAGAAGACATCGAGCTGCTGGGCGATGCCTTGAACGATTTCATTTGTATGGACTTCCATGTGGAGCGTTCAGCCGTTAAAACTGTGAAGAAGGGCAAGATGAATCAATTTTTGAACAACCGGCTCGTGGCCAAACCTTACATTCAGGAAGACAAATGCAACCAATGCGGCACCTGCGTGCAAAGCTGCCCTGTCGAAGGCAAGGCTGTGAATTGGTTGAACAGCGACAAGAGCAAACCGCCGGTTTACGACTATTCTATTTGCATCAAATGCTATTGTTGCCAGGAAATGTGCCCCGAAAGCGCCATCTACCTCAAAGAACCACTCATCATCAAAGTTGGAAAACTATTCTAGAAAAAAATGAAATTAAAAAACATCCTCCTGATTCCAACATTGTTTTTGATGCTTGCCGGCTGCCATTCGCAAAAAAGTACATGGATATGGTCTTCGGGTAAAAATCTGACCAAATGCATCAACAAGAAAGGTGCGTACGAGTTGAGCGGCCTTCATTGGAATTCAAGCTTCAACCGATTGTATATCGTACAAGACAATGGAAACCTGCGCGTACTCCAATTGGATACGGCGACCAACAAATTCAGTTCCTTGGCCCATGTCAAACTCTCTGGCGGTCCCGAAGGTGTCACCCAAGTGAACAATGACTCCGACGAATTTTACGTTATCGACGAAAAAAGCTGTGAGATAAGAAGATACACCCACCATGACGATTTTTCCTCTGCTATGTTGGCCAACCATTGGGATTTGAAAGCGGCGCCTTCGAACATGACGGTGACCGACAACGAGGGGCCAGAAGGCATCGAATTCGTACCGGACAGTTATTTGAAAGCCGTCGGTTTCATCAGCAGCATCACCCATGAGCCCTATACTTCAGCCAAGGGCATGCATGGCTTGATCTTTATCGCCCACCAAAGCAAGGGACTCATCTGGGTGTACGACGTCAATCCTGCCAAAAACGATGATTATACGTTTGTAGGCACTTACAAGACCGACCAGAATGAAAGCTGCGACCTGGCATTCGACCGCTCCACCGGATTGCTTTACATCCTTCACAACATCGCAGGAAACTCCGTTGAAGCCACCGATTTGTCCACAAAATCCTTTCTCGGGAGCTACAAATTCGTAACAAAACGTTCTTACACGATTCCCCAACCATCTGGCAGTCAAAACATCGAAGGTTTCGCCATTTCTCCCAATGCCGGCTCATTCCTTAAAGGTAACGTCTGGCTCTGCCGCGACATCGATGCCAATGAAAAAGCTCGAGACTGCAAGGATTGCCTGCGGTGGTACAAGTATATTGACGAGGTAAACATTAAAAAAGCGATGAAACATAAAAAGAAAGCGACTCATTTCTGAAAAGATTTATTGCACACTAACTATTGTATTGTGCAAATATCGCAGAATTTGCTTACTTTTGCAGCATGAATTCAGCAGAAAATACCTCCGGCCATACCTTCCATATTCCCGTCATGGGCCTTGCCTACACCATCGACTCGCCTGCAAAAGTAGCTCGATTCGGCATTTCCTCCGTTTTGTCGATCATCGAAGACCGTTTGATCGAATCGATGCGGGCTCACTATTACCCGAAAGTGGGTTTGACCTACAAACCCATCACCAAACAAGAACCAGATTACCGCGCCAAACGCGTCACCGATTATCTGAACTTGCTTCAGTCCATGGTGAACGACCAGGTGAGCAAGCTCAAAACCGAAGCTTTTGAAATCGGCACAGAAATTACCAAGTATTTTGAGATGCTGCCCGACAAGAACAGCATCAAGAACTTGTATCTCGACATGATCGCCTGTCCCCATTCCTCCCAGAGAGCGGAGAAGCAAGCACAATTGAGAGAAAAAATCATAGCCGGACGCATTGATGTCAACATTCTCACCAAAGTGGATGGGGAAACCTATGATGCGAATGACGATGTCATTGTCGACGGATCCAATGCCGTTACGGTGCTCCGAGGCTACATCAACAGCGATTTGAAAAATTCAGCCATCATTCTATCGGCGGGAATGAACCCCAGACTGTACGGTTATTTGGAGAATAAAGAAACGTTTTATCCCGATGAGCTTTCCCAATTCAATAAGAAGGTCATCATCAAAGTCAGTGATTATCGATCGGCACTGATCCAGGGCAAATTTCTGGCAAAGAAAGGCGTCTGGGTCAGCGAATTCAGAATCGAGTCTGGATTGAATTGCGGCGGACATGCATTTGCCACCAACGGCTATTTGCTCGGACCAGTTCTCGAAGAATTAAAACTTCATAGGGAGCAACTCATTAACGAGATGTTTTCGATCTATCAACCCATCATTCTTCAGAAAACCGGCCTTCATTTGACCAAAATGCCCGAAGTATTGGTTTCTGTTCAGGGTGGAATCGGAACTTCAGAAGAAGATGCATTCTTGCGCCAACACTACGACATTTCCTCAATCGGTTGGGGTTCGCCCTTCTTATTGGTTCCTGAAGCGACAACGGTGGACGATTATTCCTTGCAATTGTTGTCAAAAGCAACCGAAAAAGACGTGGAACTGAGCGATTGTTCGCCCATGGGTATCCCATTTTGGTATCTGAATGGCACCACCTCCGATCAAAACAAAAAGGAACTGATTGCGCGTGGAACTCCGGGAAGTCCCTGTCCTGAAAAACTGTTGCAGTTCAATACCGAGTTTACGGAACATCCCATTTGCGCCGCTTCCAAACAGTATCAAACTCTGAAATTGGAACAACTTCAATCACAGGGTTTAAGCGCAGAAGACTTTGAGGAAAGCAAATCGAAAGTCGTGGTCAAGGATTGTTTGTGTGTGGGTTTGAGCAATGCTGCATCCTTGAAATACGATGTGCCGTTCTTAAAAAACTTTAGAACGGTGAATGTTTGTCCGGGTCCCAATATTGCCAACTTCTCAGAAATCGTGTCCTTACAAAAAATGACGGACCACATTTACGGTCGAACCAATCTGGTCACCAACAAAGAGCGTTCGCACATGTTGATTGCCGAAATGAAAATATACATTCAATATCTCCGCGATGAGATTAAAAAAGGCAAAGGCGATACGAAGGACCCTAAACGGAAGTCCTATTACAAAACATTCATTAACAACATGTTGGATGCAGTGACGTATTACCGTTCCTTGCATGAACAAAGGTTGATTCGTCACCACCGTTTTGCGGAAGAACTGAGTATGGCAGCCGATGAAATTAAAAACATCGGACTACATTATCAACTGATATAGCTAACTTATCGCTAGCCTTTTAGGCAAAAAAAGAGTTTCAAATAGGAACTCTTTTTTTTTGCGGCATGTACCGGCCCATTGGGCACAAAAAAAGCGCCTGATTTCTCAGACGCTTCTTGCGGTATGGACGGGACTCGAACCCGCGACCCCCTGCGTGACAGGCAGGTATTCTAACCAGCTGAACTACCACACCGTTTATAGGTTGCTTTGTAAGGTTGCTTTCATTATCTGATTGCGGGTGCAAAGATAGGCAGATTTGTGGTATTCGCAAGTGTTTGAAAAAGTTTTTTTCGCCTCCGCGGGAATTTTGTACTTTTGCAGGAACAATACCATTTCCAATGAAAGAAACGCCTTTTGACCAAACACTCGTCGAGTCCATCATCAACGAATTCCATCTACCTGATTTCAGCCGAGTTACCATCCGAGAAATGGTCGGCATGGCCAACGAGATCGAAAAACGGACCGGCAAGAAGATGGCCCGCATGGAAATGGGCGTTCCCGGTTTACCTGCTTCCCAAATAGGCGTATTGGCTGAAATCGAGGCACTGCAGCAAGGCGTGGCATCAGTCTACCCCCCGTTGGAAGGCATCCCCACTTTTAAGGAAGAAGCCTCCCGGTTTGTCAAGGCCTTCATCGGCGTGGACGTGCCGCCAAGCTGTTGCACCCCCGTGGTCGGCTCCATGCAGGGCACCATCGCCTGCTTTATGACGGCCCGCCAACTGAGCCCCGAAAAGACCACCGTCCTGTTCATCGACCCAGGTTTTCCGGTGCAGAAGCAGCAATTGGTGATGTTGGACACCCCGTTCGAATCGTTCGACGCCTTTCACTTCCGTGGTGAAGCGCTAAGGGAGGAACTGGAACGCCATTTGAGTCAAGGGCACATTTCAGCCCTCATTTACTCCAACCCCAACAACCCGGCCTGGTTCTGCCTGCAGGAGAGCGAATTGCAGATTATTGGCGAATTGGCTACCAAATACGACGTTGTGGTGCTCGAAGACTTGGCTTATTTCGCCATGGATTTTCGAAAAGACTTGAGCCGACCGTTTCAGACACCGTTTCAAGCGACGGTGGCACGATACACCGAAAATTACGTGTTGCTAATTTCCGGTTCCAAGGCATTCAGCTATGCCGGACAGCGCATCGGTTTCCTGGCGGTTTCGGAAAAGTTGAGCAGTCGGACGTATCCTGGACTGGCGCGCAGGTACGGCAATGGTACCTTCGGACATGCACTGGTGGCTCGTATGCTGTACGGACTTTCAGCCGGCACCAGCCATTCGGCCCAATTCGCCATGACCGCTTTGATGAAAGCGGCTTCCGACGGCACCTTTCATTTTCTGAACGACGTGGCTGTTTACGGCCGCCGGGCGCACATCGCCAAGAAGTGTTTCACCGACAACGGGTTCAGCATTGTGTACGACAATGATTTGGGAGAGGAAATCGCCGACGGGTTTTACTTCACGGTGGCCTACCCGGGTTTCAAAGGCAGCGACTTGATGCGGGAACTGTTGTTCTACGGCATCAGCGCAATTGCGTTGGACACGACGGGCAGCGAGGAGGAAGGTTTGCGCATCTGCACGTCATTCGTCAAGGAAGAGCAACTTGACGAAATGCGGAGAAACTTGGAAATTTTCAAGGAAAACCACTCAAGTGACTTTAGAGAAACCTTGTAAAATGGAGCTATTTAATTAATTGATAGTTAGTTCCCAAGTGTAAAATAGAAAGTGGCTCCATTCCCAATTTCGGATTCCGCCCATATTTGACCACCGTGTTTTTCGATGATTCTTTTCACAGTGGAAAGCCCAACACCTGATCCTTTAAAGTGTTCAGAAGAATGAAAACGCTGGAAAGGTTGGAACAACTTTTCAGCTTGGCTCATATCAAAACCTGCTCCATTATCCATTACATAAAATAAATCTTGTCCATAATATTCCTTCTTTCCAAATTTAATTTCCGCTTCCTCATTTAATCCGGAATATTTGAAGGCGTTTCCAAGAAGGTTTACTAAAACTACACGGATCATTTTGGGATCAGCTTTTGCTTGAATGCCTTTTTCAATTTCAACTATTACCTTTCTGGCGGGATATCTTTGCAAAATACCTTCCATTACCTGATTGGCTATTTGGCTCATGTCAACAGTTTCTTGCACTAAATCAACGAGTCCGGATCTGGAGAATTGAAGTAAATCTTGAATAAGATTTGACAATTCCCAGGCCGATGTATTGATCACCTTTAAAAAATCCAATGATTCTTCATTGAAGTTGTTATCCTTGCTGGACAGGAGCAAATCAGAGAATCCGATTATTCCATTCAATGGCGATTTTAAGTCGTGCGATACCGTACGAGTAAATGCCTCCAAATCGGAATTAACCCTTTTCAGGTTTTCATTGGCAATCTCAAGTTGGGCTTTTATGGCTACTAATTCATCGTTACGTTGAATGGCAACTTCATAAACAGAAAGTAGTAAATCCAGAATCTGCTTTTTATCGGAATTTATCTGATATTTCTTACCTCGAAAAACCAATTCAATAACCATTTCCGCACTTCCGGCAAAACGAATATCACGGTTGATCAAAAGATATTGAATGCGAGAAAACAGATACTTTTCGTCGTAGGGTTTGGTAATAAAATTATCAGCACCCGATTGCAAACCTTTTATGATGTCTTGCGGATCTTGCAGTGAAGTAAGTAGAATTACCGGGATACTCGAAAAATCCTTATTTTCTTTTAATAACTTACAAAATTCATAACCATCCATGCCCGGCATCACAACATCACTAATGATCAATTCTGGCTTTTCCACCAAAACGGCCTGGTATGCATCTTCTGCATTTGCAAATAGCTTGTATTTAATGTTGTATTCTTTTAAAAAATACTCCAATTGTTTCGCCTGTACAATTGAGTCTTCAATTGCCATGATGTAGCCTGACTCAATTAATAATTGATAATTATTCATACTATTCATTTTTTATTGATTAACTGATTTATTTCAAGCACAATGCTGGCAGGTGGAAGGACTTTGCACGTTGCACCGATTTTTACAGCTTCACCAGGCATCCCGTACACCATGCTGGTATTTTCATCCTGGACCATGGTGTAGGCACCCAAATCATACAGGTTTTTTAATTCAGCAACGCCGTCTTTCCCCATTCCTGACAATAAAACCGCCATGGAATTGTTACCATAAACCTGAGCGATACTTTTAAATAAAACATCCACCGAGGGGCACAAGTGCTTAGTCATATCCTCTTTTTGAGTGGAGATTGTCCCATTCTTGTTGACAATCATTTGATGATGCCCGGGTGGTAAATAGACATGTCCTGCCAGTGCCTTTTCTCCATTTACAGCAATACTGACAGGCATTTGTGAAAGGTTGTTCAACCAAGTGGCAAAACTATCGGCAAAATGACCATCGATATGCTGCACAACAAATACAGGTACCGGAAAATCAATGGGCAATGATGAAAGAATCGTTGATAAGCCTTCTGGGCCTCCCGCTGATGCACCTATTGCCAAAACTTTAAAATTTCGGTTTGAAAATTCTTCACTAGAAACCGATTTAGTAATGGATGTGTAAGGTTTGCTTTTTTTGGGTTCTTCTCTTTTTCTTTTGACTACCTTAATTTCGGACATTGATTTTAGAGTATTCAGATATTGTTTGGATGATTGCTCGTATTTGGGGTGACCTGGACCAAAAGGTCTGGGAAGTATGGATACTGCACCAGCTTCCATAACCCTAATGGCCATATCGATCTCGGATGTTTGATAAAAACTGCTGACAATAACAACAGGTACAGGATTCTCACGCATGATTTCACGGGTCGCCTCCACCCCATCCATAACGGGCATTAATAAATCCATGCTGATCACATCCGGGCTAAATCGAGAAACAAATTCACATGCTTGCTTACCATCATCGACCACACCAATCAACTCAAATCTGGTATCATTCATGATCATTCTACGAAGCAACTTCTGAGCAACCAGGGAATCTTCAACAACCAGTACTTTTCGTTTCGTTTCGTTCATAAAAGGCCATTTATAGCAAACGTTGAATGGTATCAATCAAATTGCTTTTCTCGAAATTACTTTTTGTGATGTATGCATTTGCACCTACTTCCATACCTCGTTGCTTATCTTCAGCGGTTTCAAGGGCAGTAACTAAAATGACCGGCAAATTTGCATGGTCGCTATTTTCCCTGATTTTTGCAGTCAATTCAAATCCATTCATTCGGGGCATCTCCACATCGGACACGATTAAGTCAAATGAATCATGCTGAATTACTTCGAATGCCTCCATTCCATCGACTGTTGTCTTTACAAAATAACCAGCACTTTCAATAAAATTCCGGAGCAACGTTCGGACTGTAATAGAGTCTTCGGCAACTAAAATTCTTTTTTGAATGACATCCTCCGATTTGCCAGGCGTTTTATAGGCATAGTCGAGAGAAGAATTGGCTTGTGTTACCGAATCCATCAATTCTGAGGGATTTAGGATTGGAACGACCCTACCGCTACCTAAGATCGTCGCCCCGGAAATATTGGTCACACGCGAAAGTTGCAATCCCAAATCTTTTACAAGTCCTTCGTGCTCACCCACTATTTCGTCTACTACAAAAGCCATTTTCTTTTGTGAAAAGCACAGTATGATTGTTTGAAAATAATCTTCTGAAAGATTCCTCTTTTTTGCAGAAGGAATCTTTAAAACATCACTCAGAAATGAAATCGCAAGAGTTTCGTTATTGTATCTAATTGATTTTCTGGATTCTACGGTTGATATTTCTGTATTTTTAACCCGAATGACTCTTTCAAATACATAAGAGGGAATTATAAATTGTTGTTCTGAGGTTTTTACTAAAATACCTCTAAAAGTAGTTATTGTCTGAGGAAGTGACAAAATAAACTCGGTACCCACATCTTTCTGACTTTCAAAGTCAATACTTCCACCCAATTTAGCGACTTTCTCAGCAACTATGGACATGCCTAATCCTCTTCCTGAAACAGTGGTAATGATTGGACTTGTGGATATCCCAGACTTGAAAATCAAAGCATAAACTTCTTTATCGGTTAACTTTTCGATTTCGGCCGGGCTCAATATCCCTGATTTAAGAGCTGCTTGAATTATTTTATTTTTATCAAGACCGGAACCATCATCGCTTAAATGCAGTTCGATTTTTCGATCAATATTTTGGAGAATTTTTAGTTCGATTTTGCCTTTTGGTGGTTTTCTTTTCCTCAAACGTTCGTTGGTCGTTTCTATTCCGTGGTCTATACAATTACGAATCAAATGAATCAATGGGTCTTTCAATTCTTCCAAAATCCGCCGATCGATTTCGATACTATCACCAACTATCTTAATATCAATATCTTTTGAATATTCCTTGCTCAGGTCTCTGACTAATTTCGGAAAAACACCAAGTATGGATGAAAAGGGGAAAAGCAAAGCTGTCTTAATATCATGCAATAATTCATCAATGACTTTACCTGTAACACCATGGAATTGGGCAATTTCCTTATTTATTCTTGCCAATTCACCCTCGTGCTTTTTTCTGAACTGCTTATCCAGCGATAAAAAATCGATTGAATCTTGATCCAAATGAAGGTTATCCAATGTATGAAGCCATTCGTTCGTTTTCCTATTCCATAATGAATGTTGATAATTAAGATTTTGCAACTCATTTGAAAAATAGTCAATGGTAGACTTTAAAGAAATCAGTTCTTCCGATTGCAACAACAAACTGTTTAATTTCTCGGTTGATATTCGAACCGTTTGATTCTCAATTGTTGGATGATTTGGTGATTTCACGGAATCATCGTTTGGCAATTCTGAAGGGTTGGTCGATGCTTCTAGAATATCCGTATCCGAATCCTTCTCTTGCAAAATAAATTGGTCTACTTTATTTTCCGCCTTAAGTTTTAAAGAACTCCGATGTGCAAACTCCAGATTCCTACAGATTTGAGTAAGATTATAGTTTCCTTTATCTGGTAGGTTTTGATAAACATCATTAAGTAAGAGACTCAACAAATCGGTAGCCTTATACAGTACATCAAACAATGGAGGAAAGAGCCTTGATTCCCCTTTTTTCAAACTGCTGAATACAGTCTCAAGATTCATACACAGTTTTTCGATACCCACTAAATTAACAGCACGTGACGCACCTTTGAGACTATGTATTTCCCTAAATATCTTTTCAATCTCCGTTTTTTGAATTATTGGATCCTGCGTTTTTTCCAACACGATCAGACCATCAACAATGGTTTGATAGTGTTCGGATGCTTCAATTCTAAAGTCAATAAGCAATTCGTTCAGAAAACTTTCCTGATCTCTATTCATCTCAAATTAGAGATTAAATTTTTCAATGATTTCTTTTAAATTCTGGCCTAAAGTATTAAGTTCATGTGCTGCTGTCTGTGTTTGTTTTATACCTGTAAGGTTCTGCTGACTCGCAACTTTAATATTTTCCATTGCCGGAACAACTTGCTCCATACCTGCCATTTGTTGTTGATTGGAGGAGGAAATCTGTATGGATGCCTGCGCTGTTTCTTCAACATTTTCTGCAAGCAATTCAATGACCTCAACGCTTTGTGCAACTAGCTTACTGCCATCTTCGACCGTTTTATTCCCAAGTTCTGTAACTCCTACAGCCTGATTGACCGATTTATTGATTTCATTCAATATCTCTTTCACCTGAGTGGTCGCTTTTTTGGATTGATCTGCCAAGTTTCTGATTTCTTGGGCAACAACGGTGAAGCCTCTACCATGTTCGCCCGCTTTTGAAGCTTCAATGGCTGCATTTACGGCTAATAAGTTGGACTGATCGGCAATATCGGCAACACTGGAGGTAATTTCGCCTATCGTTCTGTTTTGATCGGATAATTTCAAAATAGTATTGGAAATGATGTTCATTTGTGTATCAATTTTTTTCATCGATTCAATTACATCATGAATGGAATCTCTTCCTTTTTCTACAGCATCGGCCGCTCTTTGTGAACTATCAATCAACATATGTGCTTTTTGATTCGATACCACTGCTGTTTGTCGTACTTCTTCAACGGTTGTGGTAATCTCTGAAACTGATGTCGCCGTTTCCGCTGCTCCTGTTGATATTTCAGTCACGATACTAAGAATTTCGGCTGCCGACGTACCTAAAACGGTAATGCCATTCTTCATTTCCTGAGAGATTCTTCGGAGCATTCTTAACATGCTGATTGCTAGCAGGAGGGTAAGCAAGGTGATGCAAAATCCTAAAATCGCCAACGTACTTTCAATGGTATCAATCAATTTGACTTCTTGTTTGTCATAATTGTCGGCAATTTTTATCATATCCTTTTCCAAACCAGTGATGCCGACTTCCATTTCTTCAAACAATGGGTTTTGTATGGTTTTCTTGAAGTTTTCACCTTCATCCATTTTCCCTTTACCAACAAGATCCAAAAAAACGTTTCTATTGCTTTTGTACTTTTTATGAACCAGCATAATAGTCTCAAATCGACTTCTCAGATCGGGAAAGTCGGTCAAAGCACTATCAATTCTTTCCACCATCTGAATTTCTTCAACTTGCGAAACGACTCGAATGTTGGTCAGAAGGGTTTCCTTGTAAACAGGGTCTTTTACTACTAAAAGTTCCGTTGTGTACGATTGTTGAAGGGATTCGACCGAAACAAACTTGACCATATCCTTCATAATATGATTTAATTCATTGGTCTTTTGGTGTGATTTCAAATTCACCTTAACACTAGAGAGTGACACCACATTTAGTGTGATTACTGATATGATTATAACGCCAAAACCAACGATCAACCTTGATTTAGTGCTAAGTTTCTTTAATAAATCCATTTGAATGTCCTCCAGTTAATATGAATGATTAATAGTTATTTGGTATGCAATCTTTTACTAGTCAACAAATGCTTCGCATTCAACAAAATAAGCCCATCAGATGTTACCCCAGTTATTAATTCGTTGCCAATGGAATCCAATGTCAAGGGGGGTGGGCCAAAGGCTTTGATTTCATAAGACTTATTTGCCAGAATAGAGTCCGCTACAATTCCGAATTCCATAGTAGCGCTTCTTAGTATCATAACTTTATTCAATTCAGTTAGTCCACTTTCTCTTAAATTAAAAAGGGTCTTCAAATTGATTATGGAGACAATTCTTCCCCGCAAATTTAGTACACCTATTACAAAGTCGGGGGTTCCAGGTATTTGTGTTATTTCTTTTAAAGTAAGAACCTCCGAAATATATTGCTCTTCGATGGCATACCTTTCGGGAGTTAAAAGAAACTCAACAACAACCATTTTTTCAACAGAAATTATTGGCTCAACGTTTTTTCCGCTTGCTATCATTTTAGCTCTTTCCAGAAGTATGGTTGTATCGTCTTCCATTTATAACCTATTTATGATTTGTTGCGTTAACTCCTTTATGGATCCAGCCGTCATTCCATCCGAATCAGGAACGATTTCATGATCATCGTATTTTTTAAGTAATTCCAGGGTGGTTTCAAAATGTTTGATGGCCAATTGTGTTTTCCCATTGTATCTAAAAACATTACCCAACATCAAATGAGACAATACATGTCTATGATTAAGATAAATTGCTTTTTTAAGGTTCACTTCTGTTTGAACAAAATCGTTTTGTTCATTGAATAAACTGGCATAAAAATAATACATTTCGGGAGTTGCAGCATGCTTTTCCAGAATATTACCAATCACTTTTTCGCCATCGGTCAAAAACCCCAAATTTGCATACGATTTGACAAGAATTGAAAAAATCTCATTGGTTAAATTTCCTTGATCAATGCTTCGCAAGCAGCGGTCAATACATTGCAGATATTGACCCTTTTGAAAATAGACATCTGGATCGATTGCATCTTTGGAGCTAATTTCTGCTAGGGGTTTTTTACTATTGATTCGTTCTTTTCGATCGGGGTTTTTAATTTCTGCTTTTTTAATCGTTCTATTGTTGATGGTTACGAAGGGACGGTGAGGAATGGTCTCTATTGGTAATTTTTTCGGCTTTTCAAGTTTATTGGTTTTTTGATAGAAGATACCCTTACCAAAAAGTATTCGTTCAAAATTCGAAAAGTATTCATCATTAAGTTCTACCGGACTGGTAATCAACCATCCATTTTCCATTAGTGCATCATTAAATCGGGCACCCACTTCTTTTATGACATTTGGTGTAAAATACATCATTACATTTCTACAGAAAATGACATCCACATTTTCAGTATCGGTTTGAGCAGATGGGTATGAATTTTCGGAAAGATTTAAAAATGAAAAGTGTATCATTTTTTTAATGAGCGGATCAATCTTCCATTTCTTATTAATCAAAGTAAAATATTTTTTTACCAAATCTTGCTCTATCTCACGAAAACTCCATTCCGTATATTCACCCGTCAGTGCTTTTTGAATCGCAATCGGACTAATATCAGTGGCCACTATTTTAATATCCCAATTGTCCAGTTCTGGAAAATGCTCTTTAAGCAAGATGGCCAGCGTATAGGGTTCTTCACCAGAACTACAACCAGCACTCCATATTTTTAGGTGTTCGTTCTTACCACTTCTTTGAATGATTAATTCGGGAATAATTTTTTGAATGAAGAGTTCCAATGCTGGTTTTTCACGAAAAAAATAGGTCTCACCTATGGTTAAATGGGCCGACAATGTTTTTAGTTCGATGTTGGTGAGTTGATCTTTGGATAGCCATTCGTAAATGCCTGATATACTGGTATCCATTTTCAACTCTTTCGCAACAGCGATCAAGCGTCTTTCCAAATCATCACCATGATTCATCTGAAAATGCAGGCCAAGAATTTCGGCAATCCGGATGCATATTTCAGATAAATAAAACTCTTTTCTCATAAAGACTTTGTTGAACTTTTCGATTCAAAAAAATGATCCAGTATGATCTCTTCCGATTGTATCAACAAGTGTTCCAAGTCATTTAAAATAATGATTCCATTGTCATCGCGAAGAATCGTGATCAATTCCGAACCTTCATTGAAATCTGTTGTCTCAAACAAGTCCTTTGGATTTGGCAACATCACTGTTTCGACCTGATCAACAATTAAAGCCAACTTTCTTTTTGTGGTAGTTGCAATGATGAATCGATCGTTAATTGACAATTTCCGCATCGGAAACCCAAAACGTTTTCTAAGATTGATGACAGCTATAACCGCTCCATAATAATCGATTACTCCTTCAATAAAATCTGGTGAATTGGATAATCTTGTAACTGCAACTGCTCTAATAACTCTTTCAACAGCTTGCAAACGTATCGCAAAACGTTGGTCATCTACTGTAAATGTGAGTATTTCCTTTAAGTTATCAGCCATACTACTATTAGAATAAAAGGTTGTGTCCTTATTTTCGGAACGGCATTTTCACCACTTCGGCTTTTAACAAACGTCCACGCACATCCACACAAATCGGAGTTCCAAGTGCGGCAAAGGCTGTTTCCACATAGCCCATGGCGATGCCAATTTTTGTCAAGGGTGAAATGCTGCCTGAGGTCACCTCTCCAATGACGCGGCCTTCCGAGTCCGTAATTGGATACCCGTGACGGGCGAACCCTTTGTCTACCATCACCAACCCCACCCGCTTTTTTGCGACACCTTCCAGCTTTTGCTTTTCGAAGACGACCCTGGAGGGGAACTGTTTTTCGGGCGTGAACTTCATGGCCCAGCCAATACCGGCCTCAATGGGCGATATGGTGTCGTCTATGTCATTGCCGTAGAGGCAGAAACCCATTTCCAATCGCAGCGTGTCGCGGGCGCCCAACCCAATGGGCAAGATGCCGAATTCAGCCCCGGCTTGAAAAATGGCGTCCCAGAGCTGTTTGCCCATTTCGGGAGCAAAATAGATTTCGAAGCCGCCGGCGCCGGTGTAGCCTGTGTTGGAAATGAGCACATCTTCCACGCCATCCAACGTTCCGACGGCAAAATGATAGTAGGGGATGGATGCCAAATCAATGTCTGTGAGTTTTTGAAGCACGTCGATGGCTTTGGGACCCTGGATGGCCAATTGGGCGGTCTGGTCGGACATATTCTCCAGATCCGCTCCCACCGTATTGTGCGCGACAAACCAGCTCCAGTCCTTATCGATGTTTGATGCGTTCACCACCACCAGGTATTCTTCCTCGGCGATGCGGTACACGATCAAATCGTCCACGATGCCGCCATTTTCGTTGGGCAGGCAGGAATATTGCGCCTGACTGATGGCGACCGTACGCACGTCGTTGGAAACCAGGTTCTGCAAAAAGGCCAGCGCGTGGGGGCCGCTTACCCAGAATTCACCCATGTGGGAGACGTCAAACACGCCGACGCTTTCGCAAACGGCTTGATGTTCAGGGAGTATGCCTGCATATTCGATGGGCATGTTGTATCCGGCGAATTCGGCCATCTTGGCGCCCAAGGCTTGATGGATGGAGGTAAATGGTGTTGTTTTCATGATTTGACTTCTGCAAGTTCAGCAATTTTTACGATAACGTTCATGGCTTTTTCCATGGAGGGGATGGGTAAGAATTCGAAACGGCCGTGGAAATTATGTCCACCGGCGAAAATGTTGGGGCAAGGCAGTCCCATGAACGACAGTCGTGCGCCGTCCGTACCGCCTCGGATGGGGCGAACCAGGGGCACGACGCCGCATGCTTCCATGGCACGGAAGGCTAGGCCGATGATGTGCATGTTTTGTGGTTCGATTTTTTCCCGCATGTTGTAGTATTGGTCCTTCAGTTCCAAGGTTGCCGTATTTTCACCGAATTCGTGGTTGATCTTGTGTACCAAATGTTCGAATTCACTTTTTCGGTTTTCGAACCGATTGCGGTCGTGATCGCGGATGATGTACGAAATCGTGGTGGACTCCACATCGCCGTGAAAACTGATGAGGTGGTAGAATCCTTCGTAGGCTTCGGTGTGCTCCGGCGTTTCATGGCGGGGCAGCATGCCTACGAATTGGTTGGCTATCCGCATGGAGTTCAGCATTTTATGTTTTGCATAACCCGGATGTACGTTTCTGCCCTTGAAGGTAATCTTCGCACCAGCGGCGTTGAAGTTCTCGAATTCCAGCTCCCCGATTTCGCCGCCGTCCATGGTATAGGCGAACTCTGCGCCAAAGGCAGCCACGTCAAACTTGTCAGGCCCTTTGCCGATTTCCTCGTCGGGCGTGAAACCGATGCGAATTTTGCCGTGCTTGATTTCAGGATGTGCCATCAGGTACTCCATAGCCGTTACGATTTCGGCCAAACCGGCCTTGTCGTCGGCACCGAGCAAGGTCTTGCCGTTGGTGGTGATGAGGTCCTGCCCCACATATTTAAGGAGTTCGGGAAAGTCGGATGGTGACAAAACCACATTCTCGGTAGGATCCAAAACAATATCGCCACCTTGATAATTGCGAACAATTTGCGGCGATACATTCTTGCCACTCATGTCCGGGCTGGTGTCCATGTGGGCGATGAACCCGATGACGGGTCGCGGCTCGTCGGTATTGGCGGGCAGCGTGGCCATGACATAACCGTACTCACTAAGCGTGACGTCTTGAATTCCAATCGATTTGAGTTCCTCAGCCAGATCCTGGGCAAAAGCCATTTGGCCTGGCGTACTGGGGGTCAGATTGGTATCCTCGTCCGATTGTGTGTTTTTTTGCACATAGGCGAAAAAGCGGTCAATCAGTTCCATATAATTATAGGTGTTACGTTATTTTTTGAGAAGTATCTGGGCACGAATTTACAAAAAGCACTTCATGGAATGCATTTTTTTGCAAAAAAACTTGCAATTAAAAATATATCGGCTACCTTTGTATCGTCTTCCGATATAACGGTAACCTTTATAACGTAACACGATAGGACTATGAACGAAAACATTGTATTGACTGAAGCCGTATTTTACACCTTGCTGGCACTGCATGCTCCCCTTCACGGCTACGGCATCATGCAGGAAACCGAAAAAATGAGTAACGGGCGACTCAAGCTTTCAGCCGGAACCCTTTACGGAGCCCTTTCGTCCATGTTGGACAAAGGTTGGATCGAAGCGCTTCCCGGCGAGGAAGAAAGCCGTCGCAAGGAGTATCAAATCACAGAACTGGGCAAATCCATCGTCAAGGGCGAGTTGGCCCGCCTGGAGGAACTCGTCGCAAATGGACAAAAATTCATTAAATAAATAAGCAGTATGAAAAAGACAATCTTTAGACTTTATTACGTCTGGCAATGGGAAAAAGAGGAACAATGGCTGAACGCGATGTCCAACGACGGCTGGCTATTGGCCCATGCCACGATTGGCAAGTACAACTTCGTGAAAGGAAAACCGGGTGCGTACACATATCGGTTGGAACTTCTGGAGAAGGGTTTGCATTCGGAAGAAAGTACGACCTACCTGAATTTCCTGAAAGAAACGGGCATCGAGATGGTGGGCAAATGCAAGAGTTGGATTTATTTGCGCAGCAAGACGGCTGACGGCGGATTCGAGCCGAACAACAAGACCTTGTACGAGCTGTCGCATTTGCTGAAAGTGCAGGAATTGACGAATAAAATTCGGAACACTCTGATTACTTTGATAGCCGTGTCCATCTGCACCTTGCTGATTCTCGAAAACTTCGGTCAAAGTCATGTGACGGAGTTTCTTCGTGGGTTCTGTACCGGCTTGAGCTTTTCGGCTTCCATTTTCTCGGTGGTGATGATTCCGTTCATCAAAAAGAGCAACGAAAAAATCAAGAAACTCATCAAGGAGCTGTATACCTGCGAGTAGGTGGCAGAGGCTCCAAATAAGAAATGCTCCCGCGTGATCAACGTTCGTATCCGATGAAGAACCGTTCTTTAAATGAACACGGCTTAGGCTCCAAATAAGAAATGCTCCCGCAAAGCGGAAGCATTTCTTATTTGGAGCCTCTTGTCGGATTCGAACCAACGACCCCGAGATTACAAATCACGTGCTCTGGCCAACTGAGCTAAAGAGGCGGGTGGGTAAGCTTACTATATCGCGCCGCTACAACCAAGCTACCCTTGCTGCGGTCAAGCCCTGGGGGGGTTCGCAGGGAGCTAGCCGTATAGGACTTACCCGAGCGCAAAAGTACACATTTTTAGTGCTCCGACAAGGGGGCGACGAAAAAAAAGTGTATTTTTGTGGAAAGAATTCAGCACTATGGCAGAAGAAATCGATGACCCATTCAAGCGTTTGTTCAAGTACGCAGGAGATTACGCATTATATTTAGGCGGCTTCATCGCCTTTTTCTTCCTTTTGGATTTGGTGTTTCCCAACAACGGATTCGTCGGATTGCTCACCATGTTCGGTTTCCTCACCACGCCGGTGCTGTGTTACCATTTGGCCAAGAACTATCGCGACAGAGCCTGGGGCGGTTACATCCGCTTCGGACAAGTCTGGTCGTTCGGGGTTTTGCTGTTTTTCTTTGCGGCACTCATCATGTCCGTCCTTTATTACGTGCGGTATCAGTTCCTGCAACCCAATGCGCTCAGCGTCGCGTTCAACCAAACCATCACCATGATGCAGCAAGTGCCGAACTATCCGCAGAAATACATCGACGCGGCCATCGCGTTCGGCGTGCCCACCGCCATTCAGGTGGTGCTGTTCAATTTGTGGTGGCACATCATCGGAGGCGGCATTCTGTTTTTGATACTCAGCCCGATGATTGCCAAAAAAAACGACATCCTGCCACCCTCCGACCAGCATTACAAACCCTATCAAGACACCAAAGACTCCGATGAGGAGCCAAAAGCATAAAAATCATGGACATCAGCGTCATCATTCCTTTATTCAATGAAGCCGAATCCCTGCCCGAGCTGTTCGCGTGGATTCAGCGTGTCATGACCGCAAACAAGTTTAGCTTCGAGGTGATTTTCGTCAACGACGGTTCCACGGACGAATCTTGGAAAATCATCAAGGACTTGCAAGCAGAGAATCCGATGGAAGTCAAAGGCATCAGCTTCCGCCGCAACTACGGCAAGTCCCCTGCCCTCTTCTGTGGATTTGAAAAAGCCCAGGGCGACGTGGTCATCACCATGGACGCCGACCTGCAGGACAGCCCGGACGAAATCCCGGAACTTTACCAGATGGTCATGGACGAAAACTACGACCTGGTTTCCGGTTGGAAAAAGAAACGCTACGACGGAAAACTAGCCAAGAACATTCCTTCGAAAATTTACAACGCCACCGCCAGACGCATCACCGGCCTCAAGCTGCACGACATGAATTGCGGGCTGAAAGCATACCGCAATGCCGTGGTCAAACACATCGAAGTCTACGGCGAGATGCACCGGTACATACCCTTTCTGGCCAAGAACGCAGGGTTCAGCCGCATCGGAGAAAAAGTGGTCCACCACCAGAAACGCAAGTACGGCGAGACCAAATTCGGCATGAACCGCTTTGTGAACGGCTACCTGGATTTGATCAGCCTTTGGTTCCTCAACAAGTTCGGCAAGAAGCCCATGCATTTCTTCGGTCTCATCGGCAGCCTCACCTTCATCGTTGGTCTGGTTGCTGTCATCGCCGTGGGCGCCATCAAACTTTATTCCCTGTTGGAAGGCCACGCAGCCAGGCTCATCACCGACCTGCCCTACTTCTATTTGGCACTCACCTGCATGATCATCGGCGTACTCCTGTTCCTCACCGGATTCTTGGGTGAACTCATCGTACGCAACGCTCCGGAACGCAACCAGTATGCTGTCGAAGAAGAATTTTAAGCTCGTCGCCCTTCTTTTCGCGACGGTCCTGCTTTTGTCAAGTTGTGGCAGCAATGGCTGTTACGAAGACATGAGCGTGAAACTCCATGCCAATTTCTACACGGTCAACGCCAAGGGCAAGGAAGTGGCCGTTCAAGTGGACAGCATGACCGTGAAAGGGGTCGGCTCGGATTCCATCCTCTACAAAAACAAGACACTCAGCGGGTTCGTCCTCGACTTGAATCCAAACACGACTGAAACCCAGTTTCTAGTGACTACGGTCCAAAACGGGTATCTGTTCGTAGACACGCTGACGTTCGAGCACCACAACAAACCCTGGTTTCAATCCATGGAATGTGGATGCCGCGTGTTCAGCACCTTAAGCGCCTGCAGAGTGGCCGGTGTCATTTTCAAGTCGGCCGTCATCAAAGATTCATCCGTCATCAATCTAACAGCGGAACATGTCAGGCTGCTCCTTTAAATACGGCGTATTGGCGGTGATGCTGCTCTTTTGCCTGTCAATCTCTGCGGTCGACAAGAAAAAGGAACCGGTGGTGTTCATTCCAACCTACCAAGGCGTCAGTCTGGGAGTGGAGCTTGGCAAGCCGCTGCTCGGGCTGGTTTCAGCCAATAAAGGTTATAGCGTCAAAGCCGATGTGAATTTGAAGAATACCTGGTTTCCAACGTTGGAAATCGGTTATAATTCGTTCGACAAGACGGCGGAGAGCGGCACGCGATGCCTGGCATCCGGTACGTATTTCAAGCTGGGTGTCAACAAATCGCTCATCTACCTGGGCGACAAGGCTCAGAACTTGTTTTACGCGGGTGCCCACTACGGGTTCTCGTCTTTCAACTACACCCTGCACAACCTATCCTTTTACGACAACTATTGGGGTGACAACACGTTGACCGACTTGGTGAACCAACATGGCATTGTTGGTTGGTTGGAACTGACGGTCGGTGTGCGCGTCAAAGCCTACGGACCGTTCTCGCTGGGCTGGTCGGGGCAATACAAGTCCACTTTGCACGTTTCGGGCGGCGTGACCAGCGACCCGCCCTACATTCCCGGTTATGGGGAAAACCTCAAGCCCATGGCCGGACTGGCGCTTCATCTGTATTACAAGTTACCCTTTTAAAACATGAAATCCACCAGCTGCCTCCTGCTCGCATTGGGTCTGCTCGCATGTACCTCGTGCAAACCTAAAAAGTACTTTTTTAACGAAGGCGTCGCGTTCGGCACCACCTACCACATCACCTACAACGGCACCGAGGACCTTCAAAAAGCGATGGAGGCTGAAATGGACAAGTTCAACAGCTCGCTGTCCACGTACACACCCACGTCGACGATCAGCCGCTTCAATCAAAGCGGAACGGAGCCCTTCGACCTGAGCAAGGACCCTTGGATGCTCCAGATGGTTCAGGCAAGCTTGCATTTTTCGGAACTTTCGAACGGTGCCTTCGACATTACGGTCGCTCCACTTGTGGACCTCTGGGGTTTCGGGCCCAAGGCGAAAAGCGATCCGACACAGGCTAAAATTGACAGTATCAAGCAGTTCGTCGGGTACAAACTGTTGAAACTGGAAAAGGACAAACTGACGAAATCGGATCCCCGCATTCAGCTTGACTGTGGCGCCATAGCCGGGGGGTACGCGAGTGACATCATCGCAGGGTTCCTACATAAAAAAGGCGTGGACGACTACATGGTCGAAATCGGGGGTGAAGTGGTGTTGCATGGTAAGAATCCCAAGGGCGGCAACTGGCGCATCGGCATCAACAAACCGGTGGACGACTCCACTTCCACCAACAACGACATCGAGAGGTTGCTCGTGCTCACGGACAAAGCGCTTTCCACCTCGGGCAATTACCGCAGTTTCTATGTGAAGGACGGCAAGAAATACGCCCACACCATCGATCCGCACACGGGCTATCCGGTTCAGCACTCGCTGCTGAGCGCCACCATTTTGGCCAACGACTGCTTCACGGCCGATGGGTTGGCTACCGCCTGCATGGTGATGGGCGTGGATGCCGGCCTGAAACTCATCGAAAGCCTGCACGATCAAGGAGTCGAGGCCTTTTTCATTTACAACGAGGGCGGGCCCGACAACAAGATCAAGTACACCAAGGGATTTGAGGCGTATTTGGAAAAGGAATAGTTATTTCCGCTTGACGGCCTTATAGATTTCGAACCAAACTACACTCAACAATCCAATCCCAACGGAGCTTACTATTTGCAACACAGACAGCGGCGCGAATTTGAACAAGCCCTGCAGGAACGGCACGGACAATACTGCCACCAAGAATACGATGGTACCACCCACGATCCATTTGACGCTGGCATTGGGAGTACGTAGTATTTGAATCAGGTTGTTTTCCCAACTGCGGTTGGTCAAGATGGTCAGAATGTTGGATACAATCAGGGTCGTGAACGACATGGCGCGAACCACATCGGCGCTCAAACCCAACTGCAAACCGACAAAATAAACGCCCAGCACCATCAACAGGATGGCCACCCCCTGCATGCAACTCAGGAAAATCTTGCTACCGCCAAAGAATTTCTGCTGAACGCTTCTCGGCGGACGGTTCATCACATTCTTTTCTTCCTTCTCCGCTTCGAAGATGACCGAGCAAGCCGGGTCGATGATGAGTTCCATAAAGACCACGTGCACCGGGAACAGCAACAACGGTGCCCCTGCGAAAAAGATGGGGATGAGCGAAAGCCCAGCCACCGGCACGTGGATGGCAAACACATAACCAAACGCTTTCTGCATGTTGTCGAAAATGCGGCGGCCCAAGCGAACGGCGCCTACAATGGAGGAAAAATTATCGTCGGTCAGCACCAAGGAGGAAGCCTCGCGGGCCACATCCGTACCGCGTTCCCCCATGGCGATGCCGATGTGGGCGGCCTTCAGGGCGGGTGCGTCGTTCACACCGTCACCGGTCATGGCAACGATTTCGCCCTTGGCCTTCAATGCGTTGACAATCTTGAGTTTCTGCTCGGGCACCACGCGGGCGAAAATGTTCACCACATCGATGCGGCGGAGCAATTCTTCCTCGCTCATGGCGGTGAGTTCAGGCCCTGTAATGCATTGGTCCGTATTCTTAAGACCAATCTCGGCGCCGATGTTCTGAGCCGTAACGGGATAGTCGCCCGTTATCATGATGACGCGGATGCCGGCTTTGTAACATTCCTGCACGGCGACTTTGACTTCCGGCCTTATGGGGTCGGCCAAACCAATGAGCCCGATGAATTCAAACTCGAAATCGTGCTGGATGTCGGGAAGTTCATCCTTGGCGACAACCGCTTTGGCCACCCCCAAAACACGAAGCCCCTTGGACGCCATCAGTTGGATGGCCTCTTCGTACTTAGCCGCATCCTTGATGTGACACAGGTCAAAGATGGATTCAGGCGCGCCCTTGGCGGCAATGACGTACTCGTCGGACGATTTTTCCTTGAACACCCTGGACATGGCCAGCAATTCCTTGGACAGGGAATACTCGCGAATCATGGTCCAGTCGTGGTGCAGATGCTCAGTATCCTGCAAAAACTCATTTCCCAACCGGCAGATGGCCTTTTCCATGGGGTCGTTCGGCTTGGTCTGGCTGGACAAGATACCGTATTCGATGATTTCGTGGAAATCCTCCGGAAAGCCCTTCATATCGGTGGTATGCAAAAAGGACGTCTTGTTGTAAAGCGTATTTACCGTCATCCGATTCTGCGTCAATGTGCCCGTTTTGTCCGTACAAAGCACGGTGGCTGAACCCAATGTTTCAATGACGGCGGGTCTCCGCGTGAGCACCCGATGCTTGGACATGCGCCAGGCACCCAAGGCCATGAAGATGGTCAGAATGACGGGAAACTCTTCCGGCAAGATAGCCATGGCCAATGTCAAGCCGGCCAAAAATCCGTGCAACAAATCGCCACGGGTCAGAAAAAACACCAGCACCACGACCAGACACAAGGCGACACCGCCGATGGCCAACCTGCGTACCAACACGTTCAATTCCGTTTTCAACTTCGTGGTTTCCTCTTCCACACCGCTCAACGCCGTTCCGATCTTGCCGATTTCGGTTTCAACCCCGATGCACAGCACTTTGGCGATGCCGTTACCTTGAACGATCATGCTGCCCGAAAATACGGAGGGCATATCGTCGCCGCCCGGCAATAAATCCATAGAAGTGCCGTCCGACTCGATTTTTCGAACAGGCACCGATTCACCAGTGAGCATGGATTCATCGGCTTGAATGTTGATGCAGCGCAATAAAATGCCGTCGGCAGGCACGCGCTCGCCTTCGGTCAAAACGACGAGGTCATCCACCACCACCTCGCGGCAGGGAATCTTCACTTCCACGCCGTTGCGCAATACCCGCGCTTTGGGACTGGACATTTCTCGCAGGGCATCCAACGCCTTCCCCGTCTTGCGTTCTTGATAGAACTCGATGCCCATGATGAACAGCACGAAGCCCAGCAACATGATGCCCTCCCGAATGTCGCCCACCGCCATGTATAAGGTGGCGCAAACGACCAGCAAGATAAACATGGGTTCCTTCAGAATACCCAGCGCAAGGTGAAAAAAACCGTTGGATTTGGTGGCAGGCAGTTCGTTGAAGCCGTTTTTGGCTTGTTTTTCCTGTACTTGCGCATCGTTGAGACCGGTAAACGTATTTCCGGCGATTTCGGCCATTGTTTGCATCTTGGTCAGATTAATCGTTAAAAGGCTCTAGTTATTTTTCCTGAGCCCAACCGGAACTATCAAAGTTTTTTGGTCAGCTTTTCGAGCAGGATGGTCAACTGGTCCAGTTCAGCCGGCTCCAGCGTTTCAGTCATCAGTTCGGCGAATTGAGTGTGGGCTTTTTCGTGCATCAAATTGATTTGCATGCCCTTTTTTGTTAAATGCAGATGCGAGCTCCGTCTGTCTTCATCGGACACGACTTTGGTCACAAAACCCTTCTGCAAAAGCTTTTCCAACGCCACCGTCACCGTAGGCTTGCTCAGTTGCATCTCCGTGGCCAGTTCAGTCACATTGGGATTCGTCAGTTGGCTAATCACTTCCAAATAATGCATTTGCGAAATGGTAAGCTCCTTCAAATTGGATTCAGCACGAGCCAGTTCCTCCATTTCAGCCAAGCTGTTGGATAGTTTTGAAAGGACGGACACTATTTTTTCCATGACTGAATTGTTTCCGCAAAGGTAGTTAGTTTTGTCTAACTAACTACTTTTTTGCATCTGATTTTTTTAAAACAAGTAGGACATTGGATAAATTTTGGCTATTTTTGCACTGCTATTTTTTCTAAAATACGAGTTAACCGACAAATCACTCATTCCATAAAGCTTCGTTTTATGTCAGAAATAATTGGTAAGATTGTACAAGTCATCGGCCCTGTCGTGGACGTTTCGTTCCTCAAGGACTGTCAGGACATGCCCAAAATTCACGATGCACTCGAGATTACCCGCGACAACGGGCAGAAACTCATCATCGAGTGTCAGCAACACATCGGTGAGGACACCGTGCGCACCATCGCCATGGATTCCACCGACGGTCTGAGGCGCGGCATGCCCGTCAAACTATTGGGTACGCCCATCACCATGCCCATCGGCAACCAAATCAAAGGCCGTATGATGAACGTGATCGGCAAATCCATCGACGGTATGCCGGAGCTGGATATGACAGGCGCCTATGCCATCCACCGCGAAGTTCCCAAATTTGAAGACTTGGTGACCACTCAGGAAATCCTCTTCACCGGTATTAAGGTAATCGACTTGCTCGAACCCTACGCCAAAGGTGGCAAGATCGGGTTGTTCGGTGGTGCCGGCGTGGGCAAGACAGTGCTCATCATGGAACTCATCAACAACATTGCCAAAACCTACAACGGTTACTCCGTATTCGCCGGTGTCGGCGAACGCACCCGTGAAGGAAACGACCTGCTCCGCGAAATGCTGGAATCGGGCGTTATCCGATATGGTGAAAAATTTATGAAGAGCATGGAAAAGGGCGACTGGGATTTGTCCCTCATCGACCCTGCTGAACTTGAGAAATCGCAAGCCACCTTGGTGTTCGGTCAGATGAACGAACCTCCCGGAGCTCGCGCTTCCGTAGCCCTTTCCGCACTGACCGTCGCCGAATCGTTCCGCGATGCCGGTGGTCAGGGTGCTGGCAAAGACATTCTGTTCTTCATCGACAATATTTTCCGTTTCACACAAGCAGGCTCCGAAGTGTCCGCATTGCTTGGACGGATGCCTTCAGCCGTAGGTTACCAACCTACTTTGGCCACCGAAATGGGGCTGCTGCAGGAACGCATTACCTCTACGAAGCACGGTTCCATCACCTCCGTTCAGGCCATCTACGTGCCTGCCGATGACTTGACCGACCCTGCTCCCGCTACGACCTTCGCTCACTTGGACGCCACCACGGTGTTGAACCGCAAAATCTCCGAGCTTGGCATCTACCCTGCCGTGGATCCCTTGGACTCCACGTCCCGCATCCTGGACCCCAACATCATCGGGGATGAACATTACAACACCGCCCAGCGTGTGAAGGAATTGCTCCAACGATACAAGGAATTGCAGGACATCATCGCCATTTTGGGTATGGACGAACTCTCCGACGACGACAAACTGATCGTTTCCAGAGCCCGTCGCGTACAACGTTTCCTCTCCCAGCCATTCTTCATGTCGGCCCAGTTCACCGGTGTTCCAGGGGTCATCGTGCCCATCGAGGAAACCATTCGCGGCTTCAACATGATTATGGACGGTGCCGTGGACGAATATCCCGAATCGGCTTTCATCATGGTGGGCACCATCGACGATGCCATTTCCAAGGGTAAAAAACTGATGGCGGAAGCCAACGCTTAAAAAAACTGCAATGCGACTGATCCTGCTTTCCCCGGTCAAGACGCTGTTTGACGGCGATGTGGTGTCCGTGACCATTCCCGGCACCAAAGGGCTGTTTACGGTCCTGCCGCAACATGCGCCCATCATCACGACCATCGACAAAGGCACGCTGACGGTCAACCCGGTAGGTGACGAGGCGTTCAGCTATGCGGTGGAAGATGGTTTCGCCGATGTCAAGAATGATGTGATTTCAGTCTGTGTGGAAAAAATAAGTACGCTCTGAAAAAAATGAAGAGAACCTTGAAATATGTGGGTGTGACGACACTGTTGCTTTGGGCGCTTTACGGCGTGCTGGCATTCGTGCTGAACACGGTGAAGCCGGAGCTCAATACGCCCTGGTTGGCCTTCATTCCCGGATTTTTCACTGTTTTGGCCGCACTGACCTTTCACAATGTGGTGCTGAACCCCAACGTCAAGGTTCCTGTAATGCTGGCCGTCAAGACAGGCAAATTACTCATCACCTTGTTCATCATTCTGCTCTACATCCTTTTGGTCAAGGTGCAGATGGTGACGTTCCTGTTGGCGTTCGGCGCTTTTTTCATCATCTATCTGGCCTTGGAAACCTTGATCATGGTTCGGGTCAACAAACAAAACAAGATTCAGAATGAAGATTGATTTCCTATATAAAGGTATGAAACGTTTGCTGTTGCTCGTGGTCCTGGCATTGGCAGCCTTACCCGCATTCGCCACCGAACCTGCAGCCAAGGAAAAATTCAACCCGGGCGAATTCATTTTCGGCCACATCAGCGACGCTTACAGCTGGCATGTCACCAAGGTTGGCCAGACTGAAATCTCCATTCCGCTGCTCATCATTACCAAAAGCCAATCGCGCGGCTGGTTCGTCTTTTCTTCAGCCAAGTTTCACGAGGGCGTCCACGAAGGTTTTGAAGTAGCCACCGAAGGCGCCTTCAAAGGAAAACTGGTGGAAATCGTGGGCAACCAACAAATACGACCGTTGGATTTGAGCATCACCAAGAATGTGGCCTCGTTAATGATTTCAGCCTTTTTGCTCTTATGGATATTCCTGAGCATGGCCAAATTCTACCGCCGCGATCCGATGAAGGTGCCGGGGGGATTCCAGGGTGCCTTGGAAGTGGTCATTGTATTCATGCTGGACGAAGTCATCAAACCGGGTGTCGGCAAAGGGTATGCCAAATACGCACCTTATTTGCTCACGCTGTTCTTTTTCATTCTGATCAACAACATGCTGGGCATCATCCCGATATTTCCGGGCGGTGCCAACCTCACCGGCAACATCGCCACCACCATGGTGCTGGCCGTACTTTCGCTGCTCATCATCAACGTATTCGCCAACAAGGAGTATTGGAAGGAAATCTTTTTGGTTCCCACCATGCCGTCCTGGTTGCGCTTTCCCATTCCACTGATGCCGTTCCTGGAACTGGTCAGTGTGTTCACCAAGCCGTTGGCACTCTGTATTCGTCTGTTCGCCAACATGTTGGCCGGGCACATGATCGCCATGGTGTTTATGGCCATGATCTTTATCTTCGGATCCATCAGTCCGCTGTTGGGTACTGGAGTCTCGATATTCGCCTTGTTTTTTGCCATCTTCATGAACTTTTTGGAACTGCTGGTCGTGTTCCTCCAGGCTTACGTGTTCACGATGCTGACGTCCTTCTTCATTGGAATGGCGCATCCCGAACCGCATGAAGCGCATACAGAGGCAGCCCATTGAAAATAAATTGAATTCATACTTTTAAAACCTAACATTATGTTATCTACTATCCTTCTTCAAGCTGCCGCCGGTGCAGCTTCCCTCGCAGCTTTCGCTAAATTGGGTGCCGCTTTGGGCGCAGGTATCGCAGCTATCGGAGCTGGTATCGGTATTGGTAAAATCGGTGGTTCAGCCGTTGAAGCCATTGCTCGTCAGCCGGAATCAACCAACGACATTCGTACGAACATGCTTATTGCTTGCGTACTTGTGGAAGGGGTGGCTCTCTTCGCCATTATTGTAGCAGTCTTAGCCATCGTAATGTAATTTTTATTTTTGAAGCCAACTACTTCGTTGCAGTCGGCGCGACAATCCTCACGTACGAAAGTACGCTCCGGTATGTCGCTTCTCCCGCGCCTTGTATTTGACTCCAAAAACCAAAAATTACCGTGGGGCAATTAACAGTTGTCCATGAAAAAATAAAAATTTAAAAAGAACGAAAATGGGATTGTTTACTCCGGAAACTGGGCTAATTTTTTGGATGCTGATTGTCTTTTTGACAGTGGTCGGTATTCTGGGAAAGTTTGCTTGGCCTTTCATAACGAAAGCGATAGCCGAACGGGAAAAATACATTAGTAATTCGGTGCAGGCTGCCGATCAGGCCTACCAGAAGCTGGAAAGCATCAAGGAGGAACGGACCGTCATCCTGGCTGAAGCCCGCGAAGAGCAGAATGCCATCCTGAAAGAAGTGCAGCTGTTGCGTGAAAAACTCATTGAAGACGCCAAGAATCAGGCTAGGTCGGAAGCCGACAAGCTCATTGCCGACGCGCGTCAGAGCATCCTGAACGAAAAGGAACAGGCGCTCAAAGAGGTTCGCAACCAAGTGGCCCTCCTTTCCGTCAGCATTGCTGGCAAGCTGTTGCGCAAAGACCTGGAAGGGGATGCCGCACAGATGGAACTGGTCAACAAGATGTTGGATGATGCCAACCAAATGAAGAATTAAACTCGGTGAAAAATTAACAATCAGGATGAACGAAGGCAAAATATCCATTCGGTACGCTCAGGCGCTGTATGCACTGGCTGAGGAAAAGAACCTCCAGAAGGAGATTTACCTTTCAATGGAACGGCTCACCCAGGCATTTTTCGAAGTGCCGGAACTCGCCCATACCTTGGCAAATCCCATGCACACGCGTACGGAAAAGCTTGACTTGCTCATCACTGCTTCCTCTTGCCCACCCAAATCCCTGCTAGCCGATTTTTTCGGTTTTGTCATCGACAAAGGCCGTGAGGAATTCATGGCGTTCATTTCCATGTCTTTCCAAAAAATCTATCGGGAAAAGGAACGCGTAGTCATTGGAAAAATCACTTCAGCCCTGCCGCTCAAGGATGATTCCATTGCCAAAATCAGGCAATTGGTCGACAAGCAGTTTTCAGCCAGCATCGAACTTACTACGGATGTGGAGCCTGATATTATTGGCGGATTCATCTTGGAGGTGGACAATTACCGCATGGATTCAAGCATTCGGACCGAGTTGGAACACATCCGCACGGAACTCTTACGCGATTAAACTTACAATTATTAAAAAACAATTTATATGTCCGATATCAAACCAAGTGAAGTTTTCGACATTCTAAAAAAGCAACTGGCTGGTCTGGAAGACAACCTGAAGCTCGAAGAGGTCGGTAAAGTTCTGCAAGTAAGTGACGGCGTTGCCCGCATCTACGGCCTGGACAACGTTCAATCCAACGAACTGGTGGAATTCCAGAACGGTATGATGGGCGTGGTGCTCAACCTGGAAGAAGACAACGTGGGTGTCGTGCTATTCGGTTCCTCCGAAGAAATCAAGGAAGGTTACTCCGTGAAACGCACTGGCCGCATCGCTTCCATCCGAGTGGGCGAAGGCTTGATGGGCCGTGTTATCGACACGTTGGGCAATCCCATCGATGGCAAAGGACCTGTTAAAGGCGATCTTTATGAATTGCCGCTGGAGCGCAAGGCTCCCGGTGTCATTTTCCGTCAACGGGTGAGCGAACCACTTCAGACGGGACTCAAAGCCATTGACTCACAGATTCCCATCGGCCGTGGACAGCGCGAATTGATCATTGGTGACCGTCAAACTGGTAAGACGGCCATCGCCATCGACACCATTATTAACCAACGCGATAATTTCCTCAAGGGCGAACCTGTTTATTGCATCTACGTGGCCATCGGTCAAAAGGGCTCGACGGTTGCCAGTTTGGTTCAGACACTCGAGAAACATGGAGCTATGGAATATACCTGTGTAGTTTCCGCACCGGCTTCCTTGCCTGCAGCCATGCAGTTCTATGCACCGTATGCAGGCGCTGCCATTGGCGAGTTCTTCCGTGATTCTGGACGCCATGCCTTGGTCGTTTATGATGATTTGTCCAAACAAGCCGTTGCCTACCGTGAAGTATCCTTGATTCTTCGCCGTCCGCCGGGTCGTGAAGCCTATCCGGGTGATATCTTCTACTTGCACTCCCGCTTGCTGGAACGCGCCGCTAAGATTATCCGCAACGATGGAGTGGCCAAGCAGATGAACGACTTGCCCGATGTGCTCAGGCCCATGGTCAAAGGCGGTGGCTCGCTTACGGCACTGCCCATCATCGAGACACAGGCCGGGGACGTTTCAGCCTACATTCCCACCAACGTGATTTCCATCACGGATGGTCAAATATTCCTCGATACCGAACTCTTCAACGCCGGTATCCGTCCCGCCATCAACGTGGGCATCTCGGTTTCCCGCGTGGGTGGAGATGCACAGCTGAAGGCGATGAAGAAGGTTGCCGGTACGCTGAAACTGGATCAGGCCCAATACCGTGAGCTGGAAGCATTCTCAAAATTCGGTTCCGATTTGGATGCCGTTACGAAATCCGTACTGGACCGTGGTTCCAAGAATGTTCAGATTCTAAAGCAAAATCAGTACTCACCGATGCCTGTCGAAAAACAGATTGCCATTATTTACCTGGGAGCCAAAGGCTTATTGGCCGGAGTCCCGGTTGAAAAGGTCATCGAATTCGAAAAGATGTTCCTCGAACTGTTGGAAATGAAGCATCGTACCGATGTGTTGGATGTACTGAAAACCGGTGTCATCAACGACGATGTCACCGCCATTTTGGACAATGAAGCCAAACAACTCATTGAAATCGAATACGCTAAAAGATAAGCTATGGCATCCCTCAAGGAAGTACGTGCACGAATCGCTTCGGTGACCTCCACCCGGAAGATTACCAGCGCCATGCGGATGGTGTCCGCGGCGAAGCTTCGCCGTGCCCAGGACGCCATCACCGGCTATCTGCCGTACGAACAGAAGTTGACGAACATGTTAGGCGACCTGCTGGCGTTTTCTTCCGGCGACCTGAGCATTCCGTTGGCCGAAAACCGTGTGGTAAAACGGGTGGCCGTCGTGGTCATCTCCTCCAACGGCAGTTTGTGCGGTGCCTTCAACAGCAACGTCATCAAAAAGATGGACGAAGTGTTGGCCAAATACAGCAATCTTGGAAAAGCGAACATACTAGTCTACGGTCTTGGTAAAAAAGTGGCTGATGCCGCACGCAAACGGGGTTACGAGTTGCAGGGCAACCTGATCCACCTCGTGGAAAAGCCCGACTACGGCTTGGTAGCGGACATCGCCAACGAGTTGATGGACTTGTTCCTCAAGAAGGAAATCGATGCCGTGGAACTCATTTACAACCATTTCAAGAACGCTGCCGTACAGCAGATTCGTGCCGAGCGATTGCTTCCTCTGACGCCTGAAGCCAAAAAGACAACCTTGACTGGGGGCTACACTCTTGACTACATTTTGGAACCAGACGAACAGTATTTGGTTTCAAGACTGGTGCCAAAAGCTGTAAGAAACAAGATTTTCAGTGCCGTGCTCGACTCCGTGGCCGGTGAATTCGGCGCCCGTACCACCGCCATGCAAACCGCAACGGACAACGCAGGAGAAATGATTCAAGATTTGAAACTGAAATACAACAAGGCCCGTCAGGAAGCCATCACGAGGGAACTCATCGACATCGTGGGCGGAGCTGAAAGCTTGAGGTAAATTAAGTTCTCCTTAAATTTAGGTGGGCCTGAAGATTAACAAATCTCAGGCCCATTTTATTTGACGGTTAATTCCACCTATTTGAACGTAAAATGGGCCTTTTTGAGCGTTGCCTTGGTTATATTTGTAGTCTTCGAATCAATTATAGGAATCATGAATCGTCCACTTCTACGTGCATCGTTCGTTTTGCTCTTGACAGCGACATCCGTTTTGTCACTCAAGGCTGAACCCTCCAACATTTACGTCATCGACAAGCCGGACTTCAAGCTCAGTCCGCTAACCGGAATGACGCGCGAGCATTGGAAGGATGCAGCCAAGTACCTGCTCAGCGGTGCGTTCAGCTATATTCACAATCTGGACGATCCCATGAAGTTCCCCAAGCAGCCGGGCGTGAGCTATCCAAAGGACGAAAGTCGGGTTCCGACCGAAAAGCTGGAAGGCCTCTGTCGAACGCTGTTTTTGGCAGCACCCTTGCTTCGCGAGGACTCCAACCTGGTGGTCAACCACATTCGGGTGGCCGATTATTACCGCAACCAGATTCGGAGGCTCATCGACCCAAACAGTCCGAGCTACATCAAACTCAGAGCGCCCAACGGAGGTCCAAGCCAGAATCTGGTGGAATTCGGAGCCTTGGCCGTTTCCTTGTTCTCCGCTCCCGACGTGCTTTGGTATCCGCTTTCAAGTGGGCAAAAAGATTCGCTGGCTCTAGTCATGCTGAGTTATGCGGACGGCCCCACCGTACCGTCGAATTGGAAATTCTTCAACATTTTCGTATTGAGCTTCTTCCAGGATCAAGGCTACCAAGTCAATCAGAAACTACTCGAGGAATACCTTCAGAAATCGCTGGAACACTACCGCGGAAACGGTTGGTACAACGACAATCCAGCCTACGATTACTACAGCATGTGGGCCTTCCAAATGTATGGAACCGTTTGGTCCCACTTCTACGGTGCCAAACATTACCCAGCCATCGCCACCCAATTCCGTGAGAATTTCAAGCCGCTTAAAGACAATTACCCCTATCTGTTCAGCAAGGACGGGCAAATGATCATGTGGGGCCGCAGCATCAGCTATCGATTCGGAGCAGCGGTGCCCTTCCCGCTCATGGGTATGGAAAACGATCCGAGCACCAACTACGGCTGGATGCGCCGCATCGCCTCGGGTACGCTTCTGCAATTCATCCAGAATCCTGAATATTTGAAGGATCGTGTGCCCACCCTCGGTTTCTATGGACCCTTTGAACCCGCCGTTCAAAGCTACAGCTGTCGCGGAAGTGTATACTGGAGTGCAAAGCTCTTCCTGGGCTTGCTGGTACCCGCTGACAACCCGTTCTGGACCGCCACCGAAAACAACGGTGCCTGGGATAAGGAATTGGCCGACGGCAAAGTACACAACAAATTCCAGCAGGGTTCCAACATCCTGCTCACCGATTATTCGCAGATCGGCGCCTCCGAAATTCGCTCCTGGTGCAATGTACCGCTGAAAAACAATACTGAGAAATTCCGTGGAAGCGAAAATTACAATCGGCTATCCTACAACAGCGCGTTCCCTTGGCAGGCCGATGGGCCAAACGGCGAGGTAGCCATGAATTACGTGTTCAGCAATGGAAAAAAAGAATGGGAACCGTTGCGCATGTTTACGTTCAAGAAGTTTGAGGACGGAGTTTATTACCGCGATGCAGTACTTGAGTCGAATCCGCATTTGAATTTGAAACTGGCTGACATTCCCTTGGACCAAGGCATCCTTCGAATAGATTTGAACACCAGTTCGGACACGGCTGAACTCCACCTCGGGCACTATGCGTTGCCCCAAAAAAATGGACCGATCACCGAAAAAACGCTTAAAGTGAATGGTTGTCAGGTACGCATCATCGACAACGGAATTTACCAATTGGCCTTGGTTGCCTTGAAGAATTGGGGCACCATTGAAACGCTGTCTACCAAAGACTTACATCCAGAATCCGCCAATAGCGAACTGTTGGAGATATCCGATCGATACCTTCCGAACGCCAACGGACCGAAGCTATGCGCCACCCTGATGCTGTGGAAGAAATCCGGTTCAAAATGGAGCAAATCGGAGTTGATGCCTGTTCAAAAAATCGTTTACACTCCAGCCACCAAGACTGTCGAGGTTCGATTAACAAAGGGGGAGCGGAAATCAGTCGTTTTTGATTGAACAGATTTTAGACTCATTTGAACTAAAATTAGACCTTTTTTCGACATGAATGTTGTTATTTCGTAACTCTGAAAACCAATAGAAATTGAACTTTATTATAAACCTTTAAATTAAACGTATGAAAAAAATCTTCTCAATCACAGCAGTGCTTGCAATGATGTTCTCCTTGAGCATGAATGCAGCATTGAAGATTGGTGACAATTTCGTCGAAGGTGGCCGCACCTATCAGGTCATCGGTGTGAACTTGATCTCCAATCCGAGTTTTGACAGCACCGTAGTTGGCGGTGCAAACCCCGCTCCGGGCTGGGTAACCGGTGCAGGTGGAGCATTCACCACGTCAACTGCCACTCGGAACGTTACCGGCGGTGTGGACGGCGGACCATTTTTGGTTCCCATCACCAATACTGGTGTTGGTGGAGCAGCATCCATCGGTACAGGTTGGGCCATCCAATCCGGAAAAACCTATGTTTTTGACCATTACACCAAAAAACCAACCGAAACAACCGCTTCCAGAGAAGGTTACATCGTAACTTCCATGGTTAATGCAGTTGGTACGACGGAAACCAAGGTAATGAGAACCGACACGATCAACGCCAACAATGCTTGGACCTTGAACCGTATGGTATTCACCAATACCGTGCCTTACGGATACATCCAATTCCGTGCCCGTTGGTTGAACGGCCGTATCGCATTCGACGATTTCCTATTGGCCGAAGTCAAGGAAAAAGCAGACAACTCCTTCCTGCTGAACCTGATCGCCTCTTGCGAAGAAATCGTAGGTGGCAAGGAAACGGCCGCTTTTGAAGCTGCCATCGCCGCTGCCAAATTGAAAACCAACTCACCCGACGCTACCGTTCTGAACGCAGCCATGGCTGAATTGCAGGAACGTCTGTTGGATTATCGCATCGCCAACGCTGCCGAAGGCTACATCGTCGATGTAACCGGTCGTTATGTGAAGAATGCCGACTTTACCAGTTTGCTGACAGATTGGAACTGTGGAACAGTTGGTGTTACAAACGGTATCAACCCCATCATCTATTCGCACTTTGGTGCAGCCACTCGTGAAATGGAGCTCCAGAATGGTACGACAGCTGTTTCGAACAACTATTGTCAGCAGACCATCACCCATTTGCGCAAAGGATATTACCGCTTTGGTGCAGATATGGTTGCCTGGAATAATGCAAACAATACCGATAGCATCTATGGCACGTATCTGATGTGCAACGGTGCGCTGACTTCCGTTTCCACCCATGGTGCCGCTGGTACGAATCCCAAAAAATTCTATGTGGAAGGGGTCGTAACAGACAGTTCCATCATTGTTGGTATGAAAACGGTTGGAACCAATGCCACCATGATTTACATGGACAACGTGACACTCGAATACATGGGCTTCGACGCCAGCATCTACATGACTTCCTTGCGCGATAAGGTCAAAAACTACATTGTCGTTAGTGGCAGCACCCTGCTTCCAGGCGTTTTGAGCGAACTGAAAAAAGCAGTTGTCGCCAGCGAAACGGAAACCATCGATGAAGATACCTTGGCCGTATTCTACGAAAACCTGGACAACGCCTACAAGCAGGCTACCAAATCGTTGACCATGATGGCTGACTTGCAAGCTCAGATCCTTGATTTGAACAACTTGCTCATCACCTACAGCGAATGGCCGGGCTTCGGTGCCGCACAAGCTACCTTGGTTGCCGCCAATGGTCTTTTGACCAGCGGTCCTGCCGATGTCGCCACGTCCAAATACGCAGATTTGGTAAACATGATTGCCACCATGTCGCAGGCTAAAAAGAACTACATTCTGAGCCAACCTGCTTCCGCCGCTACTCCTGCCAATCTGACTCTATTGGTTCAAACGCCTTCCTTCCGTGCCGATGGTCAGGAAAACATTTCCACAGCGACCTTGAGCAGCACTGGATGGGCTACCGCGAATGTAACCAATGGTGGTGACTACCGTACTGGTTTCAATCAGAACAACACCTGCTACAACAGTTGGTCTACCAGTTTCACCTCCATGAATCTGTATCAAAATATCACAGGCATGCCTGCTGGTATTTACACGGTGAACTGTATTGCAATGACTCAACCCTATGACCTGAACGACCAACACGCCTATGTGTCTTCCAGCTTGACGACTGCCGTGTCTCCGTACATGCAGACCGCCACGTGGTACGATGCCACCACCAGTCCTTCCGGATCTGGTATATGGGAACCGATGGCTACTCAGAAAGTCGTATTGCTTGCCGGTGACACCCTACGTATTGGCTTCGCTTCCTCACACAATGCTTCCGCCGTTGACGGAACCGGTGCCGCCAGAGGCCAGAACGGTTGGTTCTCCGTAACCGACTTCCAAGTGAAGTATTATGGAACGGTAGGTACAGACGCAGTCGTATTGGGCGATGTCCAAGCTGCTGATGCTCTGAAATCAACCGTTGCCTTGTTGGGCGACCGTGCTCAGGTTGCCGCTTACGTGGCCACCGCCACGGACCGCTTGAGCGCCAACGCCGGTTACGCCAAAGTGTACGAGTCTCTGAATGCCGCCACGAAACTGGCCAAGGCCTCCATCTTGGCCCGCACCAATTTCTTGGCCTCCAACTACGCCAAGTTGTCCGGTATGGCTGCCGCCGATACCCTGCAAGCTGACATCGACGCATTGTACACCGCTGCCATTTCCTTGACCAACGATTCATTGGCCAAAGCAACTGCCACCTATGCGAACTTGACTTCATTGGACAGCAAGCTTGCCGCTTATCCGACGTATGCCGCCGCTTACACGAGTGCCTTGGCTTACATCGCCAGTGTCTCGAGCAATGCCTACGTTGTGAAGATTCAAAACAAGATGGCCGCCCAAAAAGCTGCCCTAAGTGCTGATTTGGCCACACCTGCCACCATCACCGCTTATGTAGCCGATTTGAATAATTCCATCGCCGATGCCAAATTGAGCTTCGCCCTTGCTGGAGGCAACAACCAGGATCTGACCTACCTCATCATCAATCAACCACTTGCTGCCACCAGCGGCACGGTTGCTCCGACGGGTTGGACGGTAACCGGTTCCAAGGACGCCATCACCAAAGTTGGTCAATACATGGACGACAGTGCCACCAAACGTTACTTTGACACTTATGCATCGGGAGCAGGCATCTTGTTCACCGGCAAACAGGCCATCAAGGTTCCGAACGGCACCTACACGGTCAAGGCCATTGCCAGAACTCCCGCCACAGGTGTATTCATCTATGCCACCGGGATTCAGAACTACTTCACCGAAGCGCCAATGCACACCTACGACAAATTGCTGCGCAACAGCACTGGTCTTTCCGACTCCACCGGTACCGTTACCGACACCTACGGTCCCATCTGGGAAGCTGCTGCCGATGGTAGCGCCATCAAGTTGGCCAACAGCGGCAAGGGTCGCGGTTGGGGACAAATCACAGTCGACGACGTTGTGGTGACCAACCACGAAATCACCATCGGTTTCTCCAGCGACTCCACCTTCACGGGCAAACCGTTCAAGGGTACTTGGTTCTCCGTTGTCGACTTCACGTTGACACTGAAGACCATGGGTGACAACGCCGGTTGGGTGATCACTGGTCTGAAAGATATCCAAGGAACCAAGGCTGTTGCCAGAGTTGAATACTTCATGTTGAGCGGCGTTCGCGTTGCAACCCTCGTGAAAGGCTTCAACATTGTGAAAACAACCTACTCCGACGGAACCGTTAAAGTGACCAAAATCTTTCAACAATAGGGATTTTTAATCGCATCATTTTTGAGGGAGGCTGCGCCATGAAGGTGCAGCCTCTCTTTTTTTTCGTATTTTTGTAAAAAACAAGCGCTATGAAAACGTGCAGCCCCAACTTCGTATTCGAAAATAGTATCCCTTGGGAACCTGCTGGTGAAGGGGTCACCCGCCAGATTCTCGGATACGACGGCCAAATCATGATGGTCAAAGTCACCTTCACGAAAGGCGCACAAGGCTACAAGCATGCCCACTACCATTCCCAAACCACCTTTGTGGCCAGCGGCAAATTCACATTCACCATAGGGGCTGAAACCAAAATCGTGGCCACTGGGGACGGATTGTACATGGAACCCGATGTGGAGCACGGCTGCGAATGCCTCGAAGCCGGGGTGCTCCTAGATTGTTTCACTCCCATGCGGGCCGATTTCCTCCATCCATAAACCCATGTTCAAACTTTTCCAAAATATTGACAAGAAAGGATACCGACCCATTTTCGGCGGAGCGGAAATCTTCAAGTACATTGGTCCAGGTCTATTGGTGACGGTCGGATTCATCGATCCCGGAAACTGGGCGTCCAACCTGGCCGCCGGTGCCAATTACGGTTACAGTCTTCTATGGATGGTCACGCTGTCCACCCTGATGCTCATTTTCCTCCAGCACAACGTAGCCCATTTGGGCATCGCTTCCGGCCTTTGTTTGTCTGAAGCCGCCACCATCCACCTGAAGCGGCCTTGGGCCAGACTCTTGTTGGTTTCGGGCATGATGGCTTCTGTCGCCACTTCCTTGGCTGAAATCTTGGGCGGAGCCATCGCGTTGAACATGCTGTTCGACATCCCCATTCGAGCGGGTGCCATTTTAGTCACCATTTTCGTGGGCATCCTGCTCTTTACGAATTCCTACCAAGCCATTGAGAAATGGATCATCGCCTTCGTTTCGGTCATCGGTCTGTCGTTTCTGTACGAATTGTCATTGGTGCACATCGATTGGAACAGCGCCATTGCCGGTTGGGTCACGCCTTCGTTCCCCAAAGGTTCCATGATTGTCATCATGAGCGTGCTTGGAGCCGTGGTGATGCCCCACAACCTGTTCCTACATTCGGAAGTGATTCAAAGCCGCCAATGGAACCTGCAGGACGACAAGGTGATACGCAAACAGCTGAAGTATGAGTTCATGGACACCTTGATGTCGATGGTCATCGGCTGGGGCATCAACAGCGCCATGATCTTGCTGGCGGCGGCCACGTTTTTTCAGACCCACACACCGGTCAGTGAGCTTCAGCAAGCCAACAGCCTGTTGGCACCCTTGTTGGGAAACCATGCGGCCATTGTTTTCGCCGTGGCGCTGCTGTTTTCGGGCATCGCTTCGTCCACGACTTCAGGCATGGCAGCAGGCAGTATTTTTGCAGGCATGTACAAGGAGCCTTACGACATCAAGGACAACCACTCGCGCATCGGTGTGGCTTTGTCGCTGTTGCTGGCGCTGGTCATCATCTTGTTCATCAGCAATCCGTTCCAGGGGCTCATCCTATCGCAGATGTTCTTGAGCATTCAACTGCCCATCACTATTTTCACACAGGTGCGGCTTACGGCTTCAGAAAAGGTCATGGGCAACTACAAGAATTCCCGTTTCTTGAACTTTTCGCTCTACGGCATGGGGGTTCTGGTGACAATACTCAACATCGCTCTATTCATCAGCTTCTTTTAATTATGGAAACAAACGAACGCATTCAACTCTCCACCGGTTCTTTCACCGTGGAGGAACTCGAACATATCTTCACCAAGTTGCCCTTCGAAATCAGTTTCGTCAGCGCAGACGACACGGTACGGTTTTTTTCGGACAAGCCTGCCGAGGAAAAATTGTTCATGCGGAGCAAACCGTCCATCGGCAAGGACCTGCATGTATGCCATCCCAAAAAGTACGTGCCGTTGATGGAACAGGTCATCGCCGATTTCAAAAGCGGCGCTCAGTCCCATGCGCGCTTTTGGCGCCAAGACCATCAGGGTAAGTTCATCAGCATCAATTACTATGCGTTGCGTAATGCCGAAGGGGCCTACATCGGTTCTCTGGAAACGGTGCAGGACATCACTGACTTGAGAAAGTTGGAGGGTGACAGGAACGACGTGTTATACCTGTGACGCGGGTTCTTGGGGAACAATGATCCACATAAGCAGATACAACCAGAAACCGACAGTGCCTGCCAATACCAATACGGCGAATATCAATCGGGCGATGGTCTTGTCGAATCCGAAATAATCGGCCACACCGCCGCAAACGCCGCCCAGCATTCGATCTCTGCTGCGAAACAATCTTTTGGGTTCCATATCTATTTGTATTTTTTACAAATCTAGTTAAAATTTCTCTTTTTCGCTACCTTTGTTTTTTCAATCCGGACCGTCATGCGCACCAACCTAATGCCTTACCATTTTTTGCTTACTTTTCTTCTTATTTTGGCCGGCTTGTTTCAAAGCACGAGGCTACGGGCGCAGGAAGGACCACTTTCCGATTCAGCCTTTGTATCCTTGATTACGGTCTCACCGGGGGAGGAAATCTACGCGCATTACGGGCATACGGCCATTCGGGTGGCCGATCCGAAAAGCGGTTTCGATTTGGTTTTCAATTACGGTTTGTTCGACTTCAACAGCCCGAACTTCATCTTTCGGTTTGTGAAAGGTGAAACGGATTACATCTGTGGCGCGTTCGACTATGATATCTTCCTGATGGAATACCAATCGGAGAACCGAAACGTAACGGAGCAGGTCATCAATTTGAATCCGGTGGAGAAGGAAGCCGTTTGGCAGGCTTTGGTCAAAAACAGCCTGCCTGAGAACCGGACTTACCGCTATAATTTCTTTTTCAACAATTGTTCCACCAAGCCCCGCGACGTGGTCATGAAGGGCCTTCAAGGCAAGGTCGATTACCGCACGAAGGGATATTATCCCAGTTTGCGGAGTGTCATCCACCATTATACAGAAAATCATCCTTGGACTCAATTCGGCATCGATTTCCTTATCGGAGCGCAAGCGGACAAGCCTGCCACTTTGAGTGACCAGCAATTTGCGCCCGAGCTGCTTTATGCCTCGTTTGCAACAGCCGTCGTGACGGACCATTCTGGCAAGGTTCGTCCGTTGGTACTCCAAACACGACAGCTTGTCAGCCAAGATGCAAGCAAGCTTCCAAAGCCTTCCCACCTGCCCGGGCCGATTCCGGTAGCCTGGTTCCTATGCTTGGCATTGGCCGTTTGTTCACTGTATGAATTAAAGAAAGGCATCCATTTTCAAGCTGTTACTACTGTTTTATATACGATATTCGGCATCACGGGCTCCATCATCGCCTTTTTGGTCTTTTTTTCCATCCATCCGACCACACATGTGAATTACCTGCTTTTGTGGCAGAACCCGTTGCACCTTGTTTTCGCCTTTGGCATGATTTTTGCTTCCTTCAGGAAGAAGTTTGAAAAGAACTACTTGTCGCTCAATTGGAAGCTGCAATTGTTTGCATTCGTCGGAATTTGGATTTTTCCACAGCATTTGCACCCGGCCATGATCCCTTTGTTGCTGATGATGCTGATGCGTTCCGCACTTGGTGCTCGAAAAATGAATTAGAATGAAGAAACTGCTCACCTCCGTCCTCGGATTGCTTACCGTCACTGCTGCAGGGCTGCCTCTGCAGGCGGAGGAGCATGCGCCCAGGCTGGTCATCGGCATCCACATCGACCAGCTGGACGAGAACTACTTGGAGTGGTTCATGAATGGTTTCGAGGACGATGGTTTCCGCAAGGTGTTGCAGAACGGCACGCATTACGCCAACATGGTCTATGCTTCCGCCAATCCGGACAACGCTGCGGCTTGTGCCAGTTTCACGACTGGTTCGACGCCGAGGCAGAACGGCATCACTTCAGCCCGTTGGTTCGACCGAAATACGGGCAAGTTGGTTTCCTGCATACTGGATTCCAGATACTTGGGCAATTACACGCAGGAAACGGTTTCTCCTAAGAATCTCAAAGGCTCCACTCTTGGCGATGAACTCAAGAAAGCCTCCGCCAACGAAGCCAAAGTCTTTTCAATAGGCATCAATGCGGAGGAAGCCATTCTGTTGGGCGGTCATTCGGCCAACGGTGTTTTCTGGCTGGACGACGTTTCCGGCAAATGGTGCACGTCCACCTATTTCAATTACATACCTTGGTGGTTGCAAACCATCAACGACCAGGAAGACATGGGCAAAATGGTGGAGCAAGCCTCTTGGACGCCGCTCAAACCGATGGACAATTACCGGTTCATGCCGCACCAGCAAAGCCCTGTCCTATTCAAATACCTCTACAATAAGGCCGGAAGAAGCAAGTTCAGCCAGTTCAAGGAATCGCCGATGATGAATGCGGAGGTGCTCCGAATTGCCACACAAGCCATTGAAAAAGAGCAACTTGGCAGGGATGAAATTACCGACTACCTGGTCGTTCAGCTTTCAGCCGACGCCAAATCGGACAACAAGCAACTCTCGCCCATCGAAATTCAGGACATTTATTTCCGCCTGGATCAGGAAATTTCCAAACTGCTGAAAGCGACGGACAAGACCGTCGGGAACGAGAACATCCGCTTGTACATCACCGGCACAGGCACGCCTGTACTGCCGGCCATCGACGTGCCCAAGGAAAAAGCCTATACGGGCGACTTTTACCCGGATCGCTGCACATCATTGTTGAACCTCTACTTGATGGCCATTTATGGCAACGATCAATGGGTCAGCGCCTGGGACCACCAGACCATCTTTTTGAACCGTCGCAAAATTGAGGAAAAGGGCATCGACTTCGACGAAATCAGCAAGAAAGCGGCTGAATTTCTGGCCGAATTCAGCGGCGTCAATCATGTTTATCCGTATGCCCAACTGTTATTGGGTTCGGCCAATGCGGAACTTTCGGCTCGGGCTAACGCCATTTGTACCGAGCGTGCGGCCGATTTCTACCTGGACATCCAGGGTGGCTGGAATGTACGGGAAAGCTCCGTAGACAACGATTACCAGATTGGGAGTTGCGCGTTCAGCACCCCTTTTATTTATTATAGGCCTGAACAAAAGGGCCAAATCATTGAGACACCGGTTGCTGCGGGTGACATCAACGCTTCCTTGAGCCGGATTTTCCGAATCCGTCCTCCGACGTCCTGTCAGGGACATGCGCTTCCCGAACTCAAATAAGCCGTACCGTTCACTTTTCGGTCCGCAGATTTTCGTACAGCCTCAAAAAGCACTACTTTTGCGGCACCAATTCATTTAAACATATAAATACTCTATACAAATGGGAATCAATGATATCCTGACCAAACTTTTCGGGAACAAATCGACACGCGACCTGAAAGAAACATCGCCTTGGGTGGACAAGGTGAAAGAAGCCTACCCCACCATCGAGGCGCTGAGCAACGACGAGCTGCGCCAACGCACGGCCGACATCCGTACCACCATTCAGAACAGCGTCCTGCCCGAACGCGAGGAAATTGAAAAGCTCAAGGAAGGCATCGAGGAACTTGACATGGACGAACGTGAAAAAGTATACGCCAACATCGACAAGATTGAGAAAGACATCGTCGAAAAACTGGAAGCAGCCTTGGATGAAGCCTTACCCGAGGTATTCTCCATCGTGAAGGATACGGCCCGCCGTTTCACCCAGAACGAAGAAATTGTAGTTACCGCCACGCAATTTGACCGCGACTTGGCACCCTCCCACGATTTCGTCCGTATTGAAGGTGACAAGGCCATCTACCAAAACCATTGGGTAGCCGGCGGTACCGACGTGAAATGGGACATGGTCCACTACGACGTGCAACTGTTCGGCGGAACCGTTTTACACAAAGGCAAAATTGCTGAAATGGCCACAGGGGAAGGCAAAACGCTGGTGGCCACCTTGCCCGTGTTCCTCAATGCCTTGACCGGCAACGGCGTGCATGTAGTCACCGTGAACGACTACCTGTCCAAACGTGACTCCGAATGGATGGGCCCGCTCTACATGTTCCACGGCATCTCGGTGGATTGCATCGACAAGCACCGCCCCAACTCCGACGAGCGCCGTCAGGCCTACTTGGCCGACATCACCTTCGGTACAAACAACGAATTCGGGTTCGACTATTTAAGAGACAACATGGCCAACAGCCCGATGGACCTGGTGCAGCGCAAGCACAACTACGCCATCGTGGATGAAGTGGACTCGGTGCTTATTGATGATGCCCGTACGCCCCTCATTATCTCAGGCCCGGTGCCTAGAGGCGAGGACCAGCTGTTTGACGAGCTACGCCCCAAGGTGGAACGCGTGGTGAACGCCCAAAAGACACTGGCGACCAAGTTCCTGACCGAAGCCAAGCGATTGATGGTTTCAGACAACAAGGACGAGCAGAAGGAAGGCGCATTGTCTTTGTTCAGAGCACATAAGGCACTGCCCAAGAACAAACCGCTCATCAAATACCTCAGTGAACAGGGCACCAAAGCCGCTTTGCTCAAGACCGAGGAAATCTATATGGCCGACAATAACCGCTTGATGCCCGAAGCCACCGATCCGATGTATTTCGTCATCGACGAACAAAACAACTCGGTGGAACTCACCGATAAGGGGATTGACTACATTACCGGCGACACCGAGGATCCGCATTTCTTCGTACTTCCCGACATCGCTGCCCAATTGGCCGAAATCGAGACTCTTGGACTCAACGATGAGGAAAAGGACATCCGCAAGGACGAATTGATGCTGAACTATGCTGTCAAGTCCGAACGCGTGCATACCATCAACCAGTTGCTCCGCGCCTATTGCATGTTCGAGTTGGACACGGAATACGTGGTGATTGACAACAAAGTCAAGATCGTGGACGAGCAGACCGGCCGTATCATGGAGGGCCGCCGCTATTCCGACGGGCTGCACCAGGCCATCGAAGCCAAGGAGCGTGTCACGGTGGAAGCCGCCACGCAGACGTTTGCCACCATCACCCTGCAGAACTACTTCCGCATGTACCACAAGCTCTCCGGGATGACCGGTACGGCTGAAACCGAGGCCGGTGAACTCTGGGACATCTACAAACTCGATGTGGTGGTGATTCCCACCAACCGACCCATCACCCGTAACGACATGGAGGACCGCGTGTTCAAGACCAAACGCGAAAAATATCAGGCCGTCATTGAGGAAATCGTGAAACTGGTGGAAGCCGGCCGCCCGGTGCTGGTCGGGACGACTTCAGTCGAAATCTCCGAATTGCTGAGCAAGATGCTCACCATGCGTAAAATAAAGCACAACGTGCTGAATGCCAAGCTGCACCAACGGGAAGCCGACATCGTGGCGACCGCCGGGTTGAGTTCCTCCGTGACCATCGCCACCAACATGGCCGGTCGTGGTACCGACATCAAGCTATCGGCTGAAGTCAAAGTGGCAGGCGGTTTGGCCATCATCGGTACCGAACGCCATGAATCCCGCCGTGTGGACCGCCAGTTGCGTGGTCGTGCCGGACGTCAGGGCGACCCGGGCTCCTCAGTGTTCTACGTTTCCCTCGAAGACAACCTCATGCGCCTGTTCGGTTCCGAACGCATCACCGGCATCATGGACAAGATGGGCTTTGAGGAAGGCGAGATGATTGAGCACAGCATGATTTCCAAATCCATCGAACGCGCCCAAAAGAAGGTCGAAGAAAACAACTTCGGCATCCGTAAGCGCCTGCTCGAATACGATGACGTGATGAACAACCAGCGTGAAGTTATCTACACCAAACGCCGTCACGCTTTGATGGGCGAACGCGTGAGCATGGACATACTGAACACGATGTACGATCTGGCTGTTTCTCTGGTGGACGCCGCCGAAAGCAACAAGGATTACGAACAGTTGGTCATGGACGTGCGCAGCTACTACGCCATGGATGTGCCCTACGACCGTGAAACCTTCTTCAACCGCAAGACCGACTTGAACGTAGACGAAATATTCGACATCGCCTTGGACCACTTCAACAAGCGGAAGGAACGCATGGCCACCATCGCAGATCCAGTGGTTCAACAGGTTTACGAAACGCAAGGTGCTCAATATGAGAATATTCTGATTCCAATTACCGACGGAAAGCGCAACTACAACATTCCGGTACACCTCAAAACCGCTGCCGAAACGCATTCCAAGGAAGTGGTCCGCAGTTTTGAGAAAGCCATCCTGTTGCACACCATCGACGAAGCTTGGAAGGAAAACCTCCGCGAACTGGACGAACTGCGCCATTCGGTTCAGAACGCCAGCTATGAACAGAAAGACCCGCTGTTGATCTACAAACTGGAATCGTACGGCCTGTTCAAGAGCATGGTGGACACCATGAACAAGAAGTCCACTTCCGTGCTGATGCGCGCCCAGATTCCGTTCCGCGAACCGGAAGCCGTCCGACAGGCCGCTCCCGAAAAGCGCCAGGACTACAGCAAATACCGCACTGAAAAGGACGGTCCGGGTTCGACCGGCACTCAGGCGCCGAATGCGCCAGCGGCTGAACGGCACATGGAACCGATACGGGCTGAACAAAAGGTAGGCCGGAATGATCCTTGTCCTTGCGGGAGTGGGAAGAAGTTCAAACAATGCCACGGCAAAGACTTGTAAAAACGAACTAGGGAGTCAAGGTCATTTTTACTCACCACGTATATGTCAGGGGCTGCATCATTTTTTGGTGCAGCTTCTGTTTTTTATGCAAATTGGATGTATATTTGTTCCATCAAAAAGTAAGCAGCCATATATGAAATCGCGCATCCGCTCCAGAGTGGATGGTTCAGTCATTTACTTTAAAAAAAACATATATGGAAATCAAACAAATGTATTTAAATGCGATGATGGAGGACAAGGGTCGTCGGTCGGAAATCGAACTGGGTGAAAGCCTTGGTTTGAAGGAGGATGAAACAGCCAAAATCATCAGCAAGCTGCTCGACGAGTTCAAGATTGAATTTGCCGTAAATGGCGCTTGCAATTACAAACCACTCAAAAACAAACGACCATGAACTTTCAAGAATGTATTGATTTTGCCAATGCGAATCCGTTGTGTTCCTTGGCTACCGTCGAAAACGACCAGCCCCGGGTGCGCATTCTCGGATTTTGGTTTGCCGACGAAACTGGCTTCTACTTTCAAACCAGCACCATCAAGGAAATTCCGGGACAATTGAAGGCCAACCCCAAAACAGAGGTTTGTTTTTATCATCATGAAGGCATGATCGGTACGATGCTGCGTGTTTCGGGCGAGGTGGAATTCCTGGACGAACCGTTTTACAAGGAAAAAGCGTTGACCGACAGGCCTTTTTTGAAGAGTTTCGGCATTACGGAAAACAGTCCCAAACTGACACTTTTTAGAATCGGCCACGGACAAGCACATTTCTGGTCGATGGAAAACAATTTGAAACCCAAGGAATTCCTAAACTTTTAAAGTTTGAATCTTTATTTGAAAACAGGTTATGGAACTATTCATGACCTGTTTTTCAATTCGGCCATTTAAAATTTCCAAGCAAAGTCCACGACCGGAATGGATAGGGGAAAATCCGAATAGGACATCATACCAAAATCAACCGTGGAATGTCTTCCAAAAAGACGCATGCCGGTATCAAGAATGGCAAAATTACCCGGTAAATAAAAACATTCAGCTATGATTGAGAACGATCGACCAAATCTTATCGTTCCGCCGAGGTTGTAAATAAACACGTCATCCATTGATTCCAAATCATCGCCCATGGTATAGATCCCAACTGTCAGATTGTTGTTTGCGGTGCCGAAGGTAGTTAGGGCATAACCTGAAATCAAGGCATTAATTCTATCATCGGTATTGTCTTCACCAATTCCTTTGGGAAAACAGGCAACTTCACAGCCGGTTGAAATGTATACGTTAGTCAACATTTTGTTTGAAATCTTGGGAGCAATGATAAAAAGGCTGGGCATGCGATTGCTACTATGCGATAACAAGGGTGTTAACAGCTCAGTACCGACCCCCAGGGAGAAATTGTTCGAAATACCGTAGGTGAGTGTATTCAGCACCAAATTGGTATTTTTATAAAGGAAGGTTCCTTGATGTAGATTGTACGCTGTTCCTCCGACAATGTACCGTGTCGGGTTGGCGTTTCTAAAATTTTCGGATTGACTTTGACTTGGAGTGATGTATGCGGTGATGATAATAATAATAAAAATCAATTGCTTCATGATAAATGGTCTTTGAAGCACCAAATATACATTTATATAAACAACTGATAATTATTATACCACTAAAATTTCACGACAAAATCCACATACGGAACACCAATCAGGATACTTTTCATGATGTCTTTGTTGTTGAGGAAGCCTAAATCGACCGATATCTTGCTGCCAAAAAAGCGGACTCCATAGGAATACAACGTTCCGATACTGGGCACAATCCAGTTTTCGGTAATGAATGACGTACGGCGACCCATTCGGAACATACCGTTCAAGGTAATGGGCGGATTTTTTAAATAAGTACCATTTGCCCAACCTGTGCTGACGGCGAGAGTCACATTATTTTCCGGATTTCCGTACGTCACTAGTCCATAGGCCAGTTGGAAACCGCCCTTGAAACCCATGTTTGCAACAAGCAGGCCTGCTCCGACGTTCACATTTTTGGCTACTTCATAGCCAACCTTGGGAGTAAACAGCCAAATGGGTGACCAGCCTGTGCCGATGGTGCTGAATGTAGAAATCAACTCGATGCCACCTCCAATGGAAAAGTGGTCGGTAATGCCATAATTGACTGAGTTCAGCAACAGATAAGTATTTTGGTAGTAACCTTCGCCTTTTTTCAGATTGAAGGCCGAAGGTGCGAATAAATACCGTGTCGGATTTGGATTGGGGATGGCGGTGGCACCTTTGAAAACCATTTTGGTGTCAACGGTCTTCATCTTTTTGATGGTTTCCACATAAATCTGGATTTTCGGGATGGAGGATGTACTGATTTCCAGCACGGCTGAATCTTTGGACAAAATAGTACCGATGAACTCAGTCCCGTCCATCAGTTCGATCTGATACGTTTTGGTCATGTCGATGGGGCCGGTTGGAACGACCGATTCCTGACTTTTTACCGTCCAAACGGCAGTAATTATACTGAAAACAAGTGCTAGGAGATGTTTCATGAGGTTTAATTTAAAAGGATTATAGTCAAATATAGCGCTGTATTTGGCAATTGATGCTGCATGATTTAAAATAATTCAAGCAATCACTTTGTTTTTATACTATATTAGCACCGAAAAACACCTTTTACATGCCGACCACACTCATCCACTATTTTACTGGGACGGGCAACACCGCACATGCCGTCAAGATGATTTCAGCAGCTCTAAAAGCAGCCGGTCACGAGATTTCCATCGTTCAAGTCCGGTTCGGAGCCGTGCCGCCTAAAGACACCTTCGACTTCCACATCGTTGCCTTTCCGGTACTCAGTTGGGCACCACCCGTCATGATGAGCCGCTACCTTAAAAAAATGCCTCGGCTGAACGGTACGAAGGTAGCCATCTTGGCCATCAACGGTGCTTTGCTCAGTAATGGCAAACTGATAGCCGGCTACACCGGGCAGGCTTTGGAAGAAGCGGAACGAATCTTAAAGCGGAAAAAAATGGACGTGTTCCTCACCGGAAACGCCTCCTTCCCCGACAACTGGACGCAAATGACCAATCCCTGCGACGAAGAAGGTTTGAAAGTCATTATTCCCCAAGGCGAAGACCAAGTTCGGGCCTTCATTCACAAATTCTTATCGGAGGAACGCGAACTTTACCGCTGCGGGGCGTTCAACACCACTTGGTCGTGGTTGGTTTCTGGCGGATTCGGAAGGATTGGCCGCCGGCTACTGGGAACGTTTTACATTGCCGATGAGCACTGCACTGGTTGTGGCATTTGCGCCAAGACCTGCCCCGCGCAGACCATCGTGATGCACCGCAAGTTGCCTCGATGGAAATCCAAATGCGAGGACTGCAACCGCTGCATCAACATCTGCCCTGAAAAGGCCATTCAGGTATCCTTACCGCTGATGTTGCTTCAAATTGTATTGAACCTGTTCCTTTCGGTTTGGTTCATCAAAGCGGTGTTGGATTATGCCTCGCTCCTCATCGTCGGCCATCCTTGGCTGAAGGCGTTGGTGGACATTCCACTGGTATTACTGGCCATGTACCTGGCTGTTTGGGTGTCGCTGGTACCCTTTGACGCTGTGTTCCGCTGGTCGATGAAGATTCCGTCCGTACGCACCTATTTCACGAAGAGCTTTACCAAATCGTTTCGTCGGTACTCGGCTCCAGGGTTCAGACCTTGGAAAGAGTGATTACAACAAACCGATGACACCGTCATTCAGGATGGGGTCATTCAGAATGAGTTCGTTTTGAAATTGAAAAGGGCAAATCACTTTCCGGTTGGATGTAGGTGATTGCTTTCATTGGATTTCAACTTTTCAAATCGATTTGATAGGCACAGGTTGCGGCCCCGCGATGAATGGATCGGATGACTTCAGCCTTGACTGGGTGACCGGCGACTTTGGAGAACATCAATTCGGCAAAACCTTCGGAACAATAGCATAAGATGGATGATTTGACTCCTTTGACTTTGTTGACCATCGGGCAGACACATGCAGCCTTGTTTTCGTCGGCAGTGATTACTCCCGTTTCTTTTTGATACTGTACTTTCCAGCCCCATTCTTTTTCGAGAAACTGATTGAATTCCTCCACTTTACCAATATAGGGGCTCAGGAACTGATCCATCTGGAGGTGTTCGAAATGGCTGATGGCGCAAGATTTCATGATGGTGCGGTGTGTGGCCTTGTCTGCCTTTTGATCAATGCTGAGGAGTAGGTTCGAAATCCAATCTTGCATGAGGGATTCATTGGGATTAGGAGTTGGTTGATTTTCGACTGCTGAAGCGGCTTGCACCAAGGAGGGAAAGCCACATAAACAGGCTCCAGTGAGGCAAGTAACCTTTTTGATGAACGTTCTTCGATCTTCCATAGGAGTATTTTTATGCAAGTATAAAGAAAAAGGAAATGTAGCACCAAAAAAATAATCCAAATAGATGTCAGAAGAGTTTTGCCCGTCTGAGCATCTTACTAAAACACGGCCTGCTCCACTAAACAAAAATACCAGCCTTTCGGGCTGGTATTTTTGTTTAGTGGAGCATAGCGGACTCGAACCGCTCACCTCGACACTGCCAGTGTCGCGCTCTAGCCAGATGAGCTAATGCCCCGTGAGGTTGTTTAAAGCGGGTGCAAAGATACATGAAGT
>Ga0302213_1000028_pt1 | contig 134418 bp, 133 predicted proteins | sample II_Fen_N1_2_FD_194583 | JGI IMG/M metagenome (GOLD analysis project Ga0302213, IMG submission 194583) | Peat permafrost microbial communities from Stordalen Mire near Abisko, Sweden - II_Fen_N1_1 | ecosystem: Environmental > Terrestrial > Soil > Wetlands > Permafrost | place: Sweden: Abisko...
GAAGATCCGTGGCAATTCCTCCCATCGCATAGTGAAACGCTGGGGAGATCGGAATGCGCTGTTCAGGGAGCTTGTAACCGATATTGGTCATGTTAAAATAGATACTCGGAAAGCGCTCTTTAAAATGCTCAGCAGAAAATGCACTCAGGTCTAAATAGACCTCTTTACCAGTGGCTTGTTTATGGCGAAAAATGGCACGACTCACGACATCACGCGGGGCAAGTTCGCCTCTTGGGTCATACGCAAACACAAAACGTTTGCCATCTTCATCGACCACCATAGCACCCTCGCCGCGCAACGATTCGCTTAAGAGTTGTTTACGAACACTGTTTCCTCGCACAAACGCTGTGGGATGAAACTGCATCATCTCCATATCGCGAAGCGCAATGCCATGACTGAGGCAGATGCCTTGCATGTCGGCACTGATGGTTTTTGCATTGGTGTGATACTCATACAAAGAGCCCACGCCACCACTGGCAATCATAACTTTTTTGGCATAGAGATTAAAAATTTGATGATTATTGGAAACACGTACCCCATAACAGGTACCGTTATCGATCAAAAGGTCGGTTACTTGGGTATTGTATAAAATGGGGAATTGAAGTTGTTGCATTAAAAAAAGGTGAATGTACCGTCCTGTCGCATCACCGCCTGCGTGTAAAATGCGATTGGTACTGTGGGCGGCTTCTTTGGTGTAAAGCAGATTGCCCTCTTTATCGGCATCAAACTTAAAGCCCATGTCGATGAGATGCTTGATGGCAAGAGGTCCCTCAGAGCAGAGCGTTTTCACCGCTTCAGGGTCGCAATGCCCTGCTCCTGCTTCTAGGGTATCGTTTACATGTAAAGGAATGTCGGCGTCATCTTTGGCAACCGCAACACCGCCTTGTGCGTAAAATGTATTACATTCCCACGCATAATCTTTAGAGACAATCAGGACACTAAGTGACTTTGGTAGCGCTAAAGCAGCACTTAAGCCTGCAATGCCGGTACCAATAATCAGCACATCGTACGATGTTTTCATTTGATCGTTGTGTGAATATTTTTAGGGTATTTTGTTTCGTTATTGTCTTTGTAAATTGGTGGTCCTTTAAAACCACATCCAAAAAGAGCAAAGCCTAAACATGCTATAATGAGAACATGAAAGATTCCAAAAGTATAATTTCTCATCTCGTACAACAACCTTCTATGAAGAAATATGAGCAGATGCGTTGTTACAACAGATTGCTCAGTTTATTACCCAAAAGCTTCACAAGCATGATACGGTTTGTGTACACCAAAAACGATACGCTCTTTTTTGTACTCAATCATCCTTGCGCCAAAATGGAGTTTAATTATAAACGTAATTTGATAAAGAGTCTATTAAAAGAGGTTCACGCCCATTTTCCAGAGTGCGGCTGTTTACATGTAAAAGAGGTTCAATCCTTTGTCACCAATCAAAAAAGTGAGGAAGAGGCGTTAATTGTCTCCGCCAATTCGGATATTTTTTATGCGGAACAAGCCACAGGGGAGTTTGAAACACTCTGCGACGATGAAAAACTGCGTGCGCTGTTTGAAGCGATTAAAGAGACCATTGCCAAAAACAGAACATGCTAGCTCAAAAACTTAAAAATGCGCCGCACAACGCGGGCATCTACCAGTACTTTAATGCGCAAGGCATGCTGTTGTATGTCGGCAAAGCCAAAAGTATTAAAAACCGTGTGAAGAGCTATTTTCGCTTTTCCAACGAACTCTGCGCCGCCCCTAATCTTTCACCTCGCATCGCGAAGATGATCAGCGAAGTTGACAATGTCGAGTACATTGTCGTGCAAAGTGAACATGATGCGCTGATTTTAGAAAATTCGCTCATTAAACAGCTCAAACCCAAGTATAATATTTTATTGCGCGATGATAAAACCTACCCGTACATCGCCATCAATCTTTCCGAACCCTTCCCACGTTTTGAGATCACACGTAAAATTATTAACGATAAGCATATGAAATATTTTGGCCCCCTTTCGGGTTCGGCCAAAGCACTGTTAGAAGCGCTCTATTTAGCCTTTCCGCTCGTGCAAAAAAAGGGGTGTTTGAAAGGCAAAAAAGCGTGCCTTTTTTATCAGATCCATCGCTGTTTAGCACCCTGCGAGCAAAAGATAGATGCCGAAACGTATGGCAAAATTGTTCAAGAAGCGCTTGAGTCCTTAAACGATCAAAAAAAGCTCGTCAACCTTTTACATGTAAAGATGGAAGAGGCGTCGATGAAGCTCAATTTTGAAGAAGCCGCCAAGCTTCGTGACATCATCCATTCCATTAAGGACGCTTTACATGTAACGCATGTGGAGCTTTCAAAACTGGAAGATTACGATGTATTTGCCATTGAGATTATGGAAAAAACTGCGGTCATTATGCGTCTGTTTATCCGTGGTGGCAAAATCGTCTCCACCTCAAATACTTTGATGCACAACACCTATGGCTTTGAAAAAGAGGAGCTCTACCAACGTGCTCTTTTTGAGTTTTACAACCCAATGAATCAAACCTTCGCCAAGCAAATTCTCATCGCTGAATCTTTTAATGAACAAGAGTCAATCAGCCAATTTTTGAGTGAAAAATTTGGACAAAAAATCACGATCAGTGTCCCACAACGCGGTGAAAAACAGTACCTTACCTCTATGGCACAAGAGAACGCCAAAACTATTTTAATCCAGCACAGTACGAAAAACAACAACTCCCTCGCAGAACAGATGCAAGCACTTTTTGATTTGACAGCCTTTCCCAAACGCATTGAAATTTTTGACAACTCCCATCTTGGGGGCAAATCGCCCGTGGGCGGGATGGTTGTCTGGGATGAAGGATTTGATAAGTCCAGCTACCGCCGTTATGAGCTTCACCACGCAGACGAATACGCGCAAATGAGAGAAATGTTAGAGCGTCGTATTAATGATTTTTCCAAGGAATCTGCACCCGATCTTTGGGTACTTGACGGCGGTGAAACCATCCTCAAATTGGCAAAAAGCCTGCTCTCTCAAAAAGGGGTTCAAGTCGATTTGCTCGCGATTGCCAAAGAGAAACGTGACGCGAAAGCAAACCGTTCTAAAGGAGCCGCACACGATCTTTTGTACAATCAAAACCAAGCCTTTGAACTTCCCACGAGCGATAAGCGTTTGCAGTTTATTCAAAGGCTTCGTGATGAAGCACACCGCTTTGCGATCACCTACCATCAGAAGAAAAAACGGGGTCGTGATATGAGTTTGGAGCTCTTAGAAATTGAAGGTGTTGGTGCGGCAACCATTAAAAAGTTACTCCTTTATTTTGGCACGTTTGAAGCTATCTACAATGCGACACTTGAAGAGCTAGAGGTTACCGTCGGGAAGAAGCTGGGAGCGAATCTATTTCAAGGCTTAAAAAAGTAGGTTAGTTTTAAGTATAAGTGAGTTAAAATTGACTTTTTAACGTTCATCAAAGGATCGTGATTTGATACTTTACGATAAAAGTGGCCTATTTCTGGGGATGGGAAACCAAGAGTTGTACCTTCTAGGGTACGAAGACATGGAAGAATTTCGTAATTATCATAGCGACTTTGCAGATCTTTTTGTGAATAAACCAGGCTTTATTTTTAAGTTTAAAAACTTCTGTTGGATTGATTATGCACAGCATAGTGGCACACCCAATAAACGCGTTTTAATCCGCACTAAAAATGGTAAAGAGCTAGAATCTTCCCTTACAATTAATGAAGTCTTCCTTCAAAAAGAGATGAATGGAACATCCATTTTTTACAGTGTAGAATTAAGTAATGTCCCCTCTTTTAAACGCGATCTGCCTATTTCATCCAATCTCACACCTGAAACGCAAGAACCCACTGTTTTCGAAGAAAATGCTTCTCCGCCCATCACTTATGATGACGCTTCTTTTGCAGAAGATGCTCCTTCAACCTTCACCTCTGATATCCATTTTGAAATGCCAGAATCATCTGAAAGAGCACTGTTCGAAGAAGAGTACGCAACACCATCGGTTATAACACCGATGATAGCACTTCATGAAACAGAAAATCCTAACGACTTTAAACGAAACACAACGACTGCTCCACTTTTGGAAGATACGTTTGATTTTAAACTCAAATTTGACCATATGATTTTGGAAGAGCCACAACACGAAGCAGCGCCTGCGATTCCTGAAAAAATCGAAGAAGAAGCCCCTTTAGCATACAATTCCATTGATCAAATCACCCTTGAAGATCTTGACTTTGTAGCTCCCGTGGAGATGTATCCAGAAGATGACGTCGAAGACCTTTTGGACGATCCAACACTTCATGTTGAAGAGTTAAGAGCCCAATTACACACAGCACCATCTCGTGTAGATAAAGCATTTGACTTATCAGAATGTGCCGAAGCATTAGGGCTTGACATTAGTACCTTAGCGCAAATCATTGAAGAGTATGCAAATGCACTGGATACCAGCATGCCCCTCCTTGAAGAGGCCATCAACGCCAATAATCGAAATGGCGCAAAAGAAGAGATTGCCACACTCAAAAGTGTCGCCCTTCATTTACAGATTTTATCACTGTTCCATCACTTCGAGCACCTTGAATCCAGTTTGGAATTTGATACCAAAGAGGAGATTTTTCATACCTTGGAAGCTCTCAAAATGGCTATTGCGGTATTCAAGGAGAATGTACTATGAAATACTTTATATTCACCCTTTCGCTACTCTTAACGCCTCTCTTTGCCGATCATTTTCGCGATGCTATGCTAGCGTATAAAGCAGGCAATTATGCAGGTGCTAAAGAGCTTTTTGAACTCTCTATTAAAAAAGAAAATGCCATCCAAGGCTATTTTTATCTTGGGAAAATGTATCTGTACGGTGAAGGGGTAGAAGCCAATGCTTCCCTTGCCATTCCCTATTTAGAACAATCCGTGATGAAAGGCAATATCAAGGCGAAATGTTACCTTGCAGAAGCCTATCTTAAAAATAAAGTCAAACATGATGATGCCGTTTTACTCCTCAATCAAGGGGCAAAAGAGAGCGTTACATGTAAAGAGATTGCCTCCGCTTTCAACATACCATTAAATAGTTAATACAAAGGACACCAACCATGAAATTAACGACGCAGCATACGTTACGACTTATTAGCCAATACCCTTTGATTATTCTTTTCATCTTTTCCAGTTATTTTCTTTTTTTATCGTATGGTCAATTTGATACCACACTGACACTAAAAAACAAGATTGAGAGTACAAAGGTTTTAAGCTCACTTTCCATTGAACTTGCAAAAGAGAGGGGGCTGAGTGCTTCATACCTTTCAAGCCAAGGAAGTATTGCAAAAGAGGCGCTTCAAGAGCAACGTGCGAATGTTAATAAGTCGATTAAAGAGTTTCATGACTTTTACCAAATCCATGAAGTAACACCTAATATCAAAACGATTATTACGTATGTGACCAATATTGTGGATATCCGTAAAGCAGTCGATGGCTTTGGGATTGATTTTAATAAGATGTTCTTTGAGTATTACAGTCAAATCAACGCTCAACTGCTTAAAGAGCTTGAAACAATCGGCACGATCAACACCAATTCTAATATCTCTAACCTTACCTATTCTTTGGTTTCTGCCTATAAAAACATTGAATACCTAGGACAAGAGCGTGGATTTGTTGCTAAAATTTTAAGTCAATATGTTCCTTTTAGCCCAAAAGATCTTGAAACATGGATCACTATTTTTGGTGTTTCCAATATTTTTGATCACACAACCATTAATGATACGATGACACGATCGCAAATTGAAAATCTTTATAAACTCCCTGAAAATGTAAAACTTGAAGAAGAGATTACGCAAGTTAAAGCGGAGCTCATTACGGCTGCACAAACCGGGGAGTATTTGATTGATCCGACACTCTGGTTTGGTCTTTTAACGAAAAAAATTGACATCCTTGATAAATCAGCACAGATCATTAAAGCTTCCCTCCAAGCACAAGAACAAAGCTACGATAATCAAAATATTGGTCAATTAATTGGCGCTGGATTGACATGGATTATTTCCATTGTACTGATGTTCCTAGGCTTTGGGCTTTCAGGGCAATTTAGGAAAAACGTTCGCGGACTTGAAAATATCTTTACACGTGTCGAAGAGCTTGCTGAAACCAAACAAAAAGTTGACTTTAATACCGCAGAAGGAATGAACGTTGCCTATGGCATTATCGATAAAGCCATTGAAAACATTGCCAAAGAGAAACAAAATGCGGAAGAAGCCAGTGCTGCCAAAAGTATCTTCTTAGCCAATATGTCCCATGAGATTCGAACACCATTGAATGGCATTATCGGATTTACTGAGCTTCTTAGAAATTCTGATTTGGATGAAGAGAAACGTGAATTTGTGGATGTTATAGAAAAAAGCTCCGAAAATCTTTTGGCCATTATCAATAATATTTTAGATCTTTCCAAAGTAGAGAGTAATAAAATTGAAATTGATGAGATTCTCTTCTCCCCTATTGATGAATTTGAGAATGCTGTTGAAGTGTATGGACCAAAAGCTTCTGAGAAAAATATTCAGCTCTCCTTGTATATTGACCCAAGTTTACACAACTATCTCAAAGGTGATGCTGTTAAAATTAAAGAGGTTTTGATTAACCTTATGAGCAACGCGGTTAAATTTACCCCAAACAATGGTCAAATCACCGTTGAGATTAAACGTTTGGGCAATGCACCTTTAGATAAAGCTCGTGTACTCTTTAGCGTTCAAGACTCTGGCATTGGTATTCATCAAGACAAAATAGAAGGTATCTTTGATGCCTTCAATCAAGCAGATTCAACCATTACCCGCAAATTTGGAGGAACAGGTCTTGGCCTTACAATCTCCTCTAAATACATCGCCCTTATGGGAAGTCGATTAGAAGTTGAGAGTGAGGAAGGCAAAGGAAGCCGCTTCTTCTTTGCACTTGACCTTCTAGAATCAACGGCCAGTGGCACTGACTATAAAGATCACTTCAGTGACTTTAACTGCGCCATTTATGCACCCCTGAACAGTGCAAAAGCCCATACAGAATTTATGTTTGACTACTTTACCTATTTTGGGGCACACTCAAAATACTATACTGATTTTCCAGCGCTTAAAAACCTTATCTTTAAAGCCGGAAGCAATATCATCGTTGCGGATTACAATAACCTGACCAAAGAAGAGCTTGAAGAGTATAAAAAGATTAAATTACCTATTATTTTGATCTTTAAATCTTCTCAACAATCCAAATACAATGAATTCAATACCAAGTACATTACACCGATGTATGAGCCTATTAATGTTTCTAAATTGGTCAGAGCATTAGAGTCTAAACGTGAATTTTTACCGGCAAAAGAAGATCGTGTTGAGCCTCAACCTATTCAAAAAGCAACCTTTGGTAAAAAATTTAAAGCCAATGTATTAGTCGCTGAGGACAATGAGATCAACCAAAAATTGATTCGCAGAACCTTAGAAGATTTGGGTCTCAATATCACCATTGTTCCCAATGGACTTCAAGCCTTAGAACGACGTCGCAGTGATGATTTTGATATGATCTTTATGGATATCGCAATGCCCGTTATGGATGGTATTGAAGCAACCCATCAAATTTTAGAGTATGAAGAGAAAAACCATCTTCCCCATATTCCTATTGTAGCGATTACCGCGAATGCTCTGAAGGGGGATCGTGAACGCTTTATGAAAGAAGGGTTGGATGAGTACATTACAAAACCGATTAAAAAAGAGAGTATTATCAGCATTTTAAATCTCTTTATTCAAGATAAAATCGATTATTCTGCTCAAGAAAATAGTATTGAGATCAAATCGAGTATACAGATACCTGAAAAAGAGATCGTTGAGTCCAACGAAAATCCAGTAGTGACCATGCCTGAGATGCCTTCTTCAGTGACTCCAGAAGCTTTATTCAGGAGTACCCCTGATAGTAGCAGCACTCCGGAGCTTGAACTTCTTGATGTGCTCGTGCTCAAAAAGAGCCCTATTGAGACAAAAATTTTCACGAGTGTTTTAGGCAAAATGTGCGAACGTGTTGAGGCTGCTACCTCTTACAAAGATTTCAAACACAAGCTGGAATCTAAACACTGCAAAATCGCGCTCTTTGATAAAGAGATGCTTTTAGAAGATACGCAAACCTTTTTAGAGTGGGTTGCCGCTCTCTCCCAAATCCAAAATGCTGGGAAAATCAATACCATTATGTTTGTAGATCCTAAAGATAAAAGTCAAGATGAACATGCCGCCTTTGATGCCATTCTACCGAACCAAATTAGCAAACAAGAGCTAGAGAACCTGATTCACACGTTTATATAATAAAAGGCTAAACAATGGAAAAACAGTTAAAAATTCTAGCCGTCGATGATGATTTTATCAATCTCAAATTGATAAGCTCAATGTTGCGTAAAAATCCTCATGTAGGAGTTATCCTTGAAGCAACCAATGGATTGGATGCCATTAATCTGTTAAAAACACAAGGGGATATTGAACTGGTATTGCTTGATATTAAAATGCCTGTTATGGATGGTATTGAGTTTCTGACGCATATTCAATCGATGAGTGAATTTAAGAAGCTTCCTGTCATTGTTTTAACAACCGATGAGACACGCAAACATGAAGCATTTGACCATGGTGCTTTTGATTTTTTAGTTAAACCTATTCGGGAGCATGATTTAAGCAGTAAAATAGCAAGAGTTGCTAATCTTTAGAGATTAGCAACTCTTGTGAATCACTTCATTGATCTTATAATACAATGAAGTGATCTCCTCTTTTTTCTCAATAAAACTGTTTTTATTGGCAATTAAATACGCAGATGAATCCAAAATGGTCTCCACAACTTTCAATCCATTTTGTTTCATGGTACTACCCGTTTCAACAATATCCACAATGACATCTGAAAGCCCAACAAGCGGTGCTAACTCAATAGAGCCATAGAGTTTAATGATATTGACCGGCATCGCTTTTTTTGAAAAATACTTTTGCGCAATATTGGTCATTTTGGTAGCCACTTTAAGCTCAGGGGAACTGTAATCAATCTCTTTCCCCTCTTGGATACCCACACACACTTTGCATTTTCCAATGCCCAGATCCAATAGGCGAAGAAGATCTTCATCTTTCTCTTCTAGGACATCCAAACCTACGACACCGATATCAGCCGATTGGTGCAAAACATACGCAGGAACATCTTGATTACGTACCAATAAAAAACGAAAGCCATCTGCTTCTAAAATTAATTTACGATCATCAAAACGGAACGCTGTTCCAAATATTTTTTCAAAAATTTCTAACGTTTCTTCTGCAATTCTGCCTTTTGGCAATGCTACTGTTAACATTTTATTCCCTTTACTATTCTATTTATCACTGTTTTTAGGCAAAGCCTAAAAACCTACGCTAAGCCGCTGTGGCACTAAAGCTTGACTCTAGCGAGTCAGAAGACTTCTTTTGCTTTTACAAGAAGCCTATTCTAATTGTGCTTCTTTAATGGTTTTAAGCATACCTCTAAAAATAAGTGTCCGATCAAAAATGGCGTTCACGAAAAATTTAGAGAAAAATTTTCCGTCTCCTCCCAAAAAGAAGATTCTCTTATCTTTACATGTAACTTCTAAGAGCATAATAATTGATTTAACCACACCATAAGAGATCGCATCATTGGTTTTTTGAGGTAAGGCATCAAGTGCAATACTTGGATTAATCGCTAAACTTAGACGTGGCGAGATGGAAGCATAACACTTCTCATAGGCACTCAGCCCTGGTAGAATAAACCCACCCAAGTGCATGCCGCCTGACATAATGTCAACCGTTATAGCACTTCCAGCATCGACAATCATACCATCTTGAATTGTACTACATGCAGCGATGCGATCAATTCCCATGCCTTGATAGATTGTGTCAAACTCAAAATAAGGCTCCAAATCAATAAAATTTTGCCTGCTTTGAAGAGAACTTTTAATGGCGTCATTGACACAAATATAGTAGACTTTTTCTTTGGTTGTATACTCTTTGAACTTCTGATGAGAAAGTGTCCATACTTTACCATCTTGGTACAAATCAGCATTTGAATTTCCAATATCACATAAAATCATTATGAATTTTCCAACCTTGTTCTTGAAGAAGTAGTGCTGCTTTGGAGCATACAGGTGCACTTAAAAGCAGATGCTTATACTTATAATTGTGCTTTACATGTAACTCTAAAGCATGGCAAATTTCGCCGATTTCATCGACGTGTTTACGTAAAAATCTACTTTTTTGTTCCATACGAAAGATGAGATGATAAAACGAGTTGCGATCTACTCCGCTAAAAATAGCGAGTTTCTTACGCGTATGAAGTATTTTTGGATCTACCACCTCCAGAGATGTAAAAACGACCTGTTTGTGACAAATACGCTCTAACATCTCTTTCATAATGGTAACACAACCTAATTCCTATTTTTTACGATTTAATTTAAAAAAGTGATCTTTATAATAAAGCGTGTCGCCTGTTGTAAAAAGGTGGTTTTCAATTTCATCTGGCAGTTTATACACATTGGTTGAAGCAAGGTCAAGATCAGTAGCAATGACATAACCACCTTTTTCAATCATATAAATAAAGTCACCATAAATGGTTCCTGCAAAGGTTGCAAAAGGAAATTTACGCTCTTTAAGTACTCTAAGATCCGCATCGGCTAAAATCACACGGCCATCTTTCGTAAAGACAAAAATACGATTCTCAAGAACAATCACATCTTTCACTTCTTTTTCTAAGAAACTGATTGATTTAGGGCTAATTGAAACAACTTTGCTTTTTGTCGCAGCAACCAAACGATCGCCTAATACTTGAAGGTAAATGATATTGCCAAAGAATTTCTCATTGCTCACAACTACATCACGAATCGGTTTTTTACTTTGGGCATCGACAATGACCAATTTACCATCTAATGTAGGGAAAACAATCAAGTCACCCAAGAAATAAGGCGCAGCAATGCGTGAATCTAAGACATAAACATTGTCTTGTTTAAGATGCATCAAATCTTTTCCATCATTAATGTCAATGAGGACAAGTTCATTAGACCCTAAGACAAGGGCAAGAATATTATTTTTCAAAGCAGCCGAAGCTACAGAGACACTGCACTCTTTAGTGAAAAGTACTTTTTTATTGGCATCTACAATCTGCAAAGCACCGCATTTTGATGCTGCGACATAACGTCCTTGGTCTTCACCAAGGTAAACGAACCCTTCAGGTAACATAACGTTAGAGAGCCCTTTTTTAGTGATCACTTGACCATTTGACAATGTTGCGCCATCTCTTACCGCATCCACAATAGAGCCCGGCAAAGAGCCATCATAACTTACTTTGCCAGAGAGTGATTCTGGTTCAAAATATTGACGTTTTGTGCCACAGCCGCTGACAACCAATAGTAAAGCCAAAAGTGAAAAAACAATTTTTGCGTATCTCATTATTTTAAACCTTGATAGTGTTCTAGATTTTTTGCAATCTGTTTAAGTGGAGAATTTGCATCGATTTGAGCAAATTTCAACCTCGCCTCTTCTACTTTCTTCTCTTTAAGTAGTTCATAACCTTCTTGAAGCATGACCAAGCCAGAGAGTAACTCTCCTTTTGCCGTTGCATTCTCATCAAGCTGTGAAAGCTGATACGTTGCTAAATCAGCTAAAATAGGATCTTCCTTAGAAAGTGACACGCTCTTAAGTGCATCAACATCACCTTTTGCAAGAGCTGTTTCAAAAAGATACATTGTGTAAAGCTTTGGATTTTTCGCTTTGAGTGTTTCGCGAGCAGAAGTATTGTTGGCATCTTTAAGAAGCACTTGATAGGCGATATTGGAAGCTTTTAAGCGACTTCCCGCCATAAGATCATTGATAGCATATCCACCAGCACCAAACGCTAAAAGCACTAATGCTGAGATGATATATTTTTTATTACGATTAAAGAAACGCTCACTCTTGATCATACCTTCTAAAAATTGCTCTTCGGTACTAATCTCGTCTTTAACCGCTTTAATATTCTCTTGAAGTCCCAAACACTATCCTTAATAAGCAATTTTAAAAAAACATGACAAAGTTTATCACAAGAAATATAAAAAGGGACTAATAGAACGCTAATACCATTTCAGTATGCCACAAAAGAGAATTTGCTATAATTAATTTTTAAAAAGAATTAAGGATTTCAAACAATGAAAATTGATAATGAACTACTCCAAAAGCTAGAAAGACTCTCTTCCTTAAAAATTAGCGATGAGAAAAGAGAAGGTGTCATTAATCAACTCAGTGAAATTGTCTCCTTTGTTGAAAATCTTAATGAGCTTGATCTTGATACTGAAGAGGCAACGTGTAGCACACTGAGTGGTGGTACGCCCTTCCGTGAAGATGTTCCTCATGTCAATATAAATATCATTAAAACTATTTTAAACCATGCGCCACAGAGTGAAAATGGCTTTTTTGTCGTTCCAAAAATCATCGAATAAGCCTCATTTAAGGAGATAGACCTATGAGTTCACTCAACATTAAAGCATTATTAAAAAATGTGGTGGCGTATAAAGCGTCCGATCTGCACTTAGTGGGTCGTAGTGAACCTCAAATTAGAATCGATGGCAAATTGGTTCCTTTGGATATGGAACACCTCAGTGGCACCGTGATTGAAGAACTTTGCTATACGCTCATCACGGATAAGCAAAAAAAGAAACTTGAAGAAGAAAAAGAGCTGGACTTTGCGATCATGTTTCCCGATATTGGTCGATTCCGTGCCAATTACTATTATACAATCAATGGTGATTTAGCTGCCGCCTTTAGAATTATTCCTATTGAAATTCCATCCCTTGATGATCTTAATACACCCATCGTTTTTAAGGAACTTATCAAACGAGAAAAAGGCCTTATTCTTGTTACAGGACCGACAGGAAGTGGTAAATCAACCACATTGGCGGCGCTATTAAACGAAATAAACCTTTATGAGCATCGTCACATTATCACTATTGAAGATCCCGTAGAGTTTATTCATTCGAATAAAAAATGCCTTTTTTCACACCGAAATGTGGGTGAAGATACTAAAAGTTTTGCAAGAGCTCTCAAATTTTCTCTCCGCCAAGATCCCGATATTATCCTTGTAGGTGAGATGAGAGATCAAGAAACAATTAGCACTGCTATTACTGCAGCTGAAACAGGTCACTTAGTTTTAGGAACCTTACACACAAATTCAGCGGTACAAACCATTAACCGAATTGTCGATAGTTTTGATGGGCCAGAGCAGGTACAAGTGCGTAACATGTTAGCAACCTCTCTTCATGCCATTGTTTCGCAAAGTCTCCTCCCTAAAGTAGGGGGAGGAAGGGTTGCTATTCATGAGATCATGATTAACAATGCAGCGATTGCGAATCTTATTCGTGAAAATAAAATTCATCAAATCTACTCGCAAATGCAACTCAATCAACAAAAAACGGGGATGGTTACACAGACACAAGCAATGATGAAACATCTTAAAGCAAACCTTATCACCAAAGATGATGCTATTCGCTACTCCACTCAACCTCAAGAGCTCCTTAACAATATGGGTATCTAAAGAGAATGTTTTACTAATATTACAGCTTATTCCCGCTATACTAAAGCACTAAAAAATCTAAAATAATGGGTAAAAGGCACCTATGGACATGAACAATGGTAATCATATCGCAGAAATGGTTTTTCAAATTGCAGAAGAAAGCTTTGCAAAACTTAAAGATTTAAACATTCCTCCCTACCCTAAATATTATCATGATACCTTTGTCGAGACCATGCAAAAGAGTGGCGATGCTGACATCTTAGACCTTTCTAAAAAGCACAGTTACCTCTTTTCTAATGCGCAGCAAGAAGAGATGCTCAGTGAGAACTGCTTTGGCTTAATGAAAAAAGGGTTAGAAGAGTTTGTCAAATCCAATGATAATTTAAAAAGTATTTCGGACGAGACAGCCATTAACATTGACACGATTAAAAAAGATTATGAGAGTGTTGACACCCACCAAATTCTTCAAGCATTTGATAATTTTCAAGATAAAATTTTTCAAGAGCTCCAAGCAGCGGATGAGACTATTGTAAAGCTCAAACTTGAAGTCGAACGTTTGGAACGTGAATCAAACATTGATCCTCTTACCAAAGCACATAACCGAAGAGTCTTAATTAAAGATTTGGAAGAATTACTCAATTTTGGAAAAGATACGGATCTGGATATGCATCTTGTTATGTTTGATGCGGATGATTTTAAACAGATCAATGACTCATTTGGACACATTGCTGGGGATAAAACACTCATCTTCTTATCCAAACTGATTCAAAATTCACTTCGTAGAGGTACGCGTATCTATCGTTATGGTGGCGAAGAGTTTGTGGTTATTCTTAATCGCACTTCACGTGATGAGGCGCTTAAAGTGGTTGATCGTATCATTAAAGAGACCAGTGATAGTAAATTACTCTATAAAAACCATGATATTCATTTAACGCTGAGTGCAGGTATTTGCTCTCATCAACACCCTATGAGTGCTGATGACATTTTAGATAAAGCAGACAAAGCACTGTATGAAGCTAAACGAAGTGGTAAAAATTGTTTTAGGAGCGCATATTAATGGCGAATTTTTCCTTGTTTGATATTATTTCTTTAGCATTGGTACTTATTTTAGGAATAAAAGGCATTATCAATGGCTTTGTCAAAGAAGTTTTTGGTCTTTTAGGCATTATTGGCGGTATCTATTTTGCTTCCCGGTATGCGCACGTTGCGGGTAAAATGATCAATGATCATCTTTTTGCCTTTGGAAATCAAGCGTCACTCTATCTTTTTGGATTTATTGCTGTTTTAATTGTTGTGTGGATTACCTGTATCTTTTTAGGATACTTAATCGCACAAGCACTCAGCCTAAGTGGTCTTAGCGCCATTGATAAATTGGCTGGTTTTGCCGTAGGAAGTATGAAAATATTTTTGGTTTTTGCTGTGCTTGCTGTCACTTTGAGCAACATCGCATTTATTAAATCACGCATGGAGCCTTATGTTGCTAACAGTATTATGTTTCCACTCTTTTTAGAAATGGGAAATTATATTGTCAAGCTTGATACAAATACTATGTTTGAGAGCCTTCAACCTAAAGAGAATACAAACCCTTAAGAGAGGTCATAATGAATACATTTGAAAATCTTGAATACAATTCTTTACTCACCAGTTTTAAAGAGCTCTTGAAAGACAATAGCTTAAAATTTACCAAACAACGTGAAGTTGTTTTAAAAACGCTGTATGAAAGAAATGAACATTTCACACCTGAAGATCTCTATATTTTTCTAAAGAGCACTTACCCAGAGCTTAATATTGGTATTGCTACGGTGTATCGTACACTCAACCTTTTGGAAGAGTCCCATATGGTAACTTCCATCTCTTTTGGTGTGGCAGGTAAAAAGTTTGAACTTGCAAATAAACCACACCATGATCATATGATCTGCAAAACATGTGGGTTGATTATCGAATTTCAAAATGATAAAATCGAACAACTCCAACTAGAGATCGCGAAAGCGAATCACTTTCACATTACCAGCCATTTGATGCAACTACGTGGTCTTTGCAAAGAGTGCGCTAAAGATAGTAAACATTAGAAAAGAGGAAGCAATTTTGTTATTTCAGGACCAATACCAACAACAACGTATCGAGAAGGGAAAAGCACTTCAAGCGCTTGGTCACAACCCTTATAGGCACAATATTATCAAAGACACGAGTACCAAAGAATTTTTGGAGTGCTATGAATATGTTGCGGAGAGTGAACTTAAGCGTGACGAGAACAAGAACAATACTGTTGTAGGACGTATTAAATTTTTGCGCCATATGGGAAAAGCTGCATTTGCCAAAATCGAGGATGAACAAGGTATTCTTCAAATCTACTTCAGTCGCGAATCGATTGGTGATGAATGGTTTGATGAAGCTAAAAAACTGGTTGAAGTGGGTGACATCATCAGTGTTACAGGCTTTCCGTTTGTCACAAAAACAGGTGAACTCTCTTTACATGTAAAAACGTTAGAAGTGGCTACCAAGTCAATTGTACCTCTTCCTGAGAAATTTCATGGTCTTCAAGATAAAGAACTCAGATACCGTAAACGCTACCTTGATATGATTATGAACAGTGACGTTCGTAAAACCTTTAAAATTAGAAGTAAAATTGTGAGTGAAATTCGCCACTTCTTTGAAGAACGAAGCTTTTTAGAAGTTGAAACACCCATGATGCATCCTATTGCGGGGGGAGCCAATGCTAAGCCTTTTGTGACTTATCACAATGCTTTGGGTGTTGATCGTTATCTTCGCATTGCACCAGAACTCTACCTCAAACGTCTTGTTGTAGGTGGTTTTGAAGCTGTTTTTGAGATTAACCGTAACTTTAGAAACGAAGGTATGGATCAAACACACAACCCTGAATTCACTATGATTGAGTTTTACTGGGCTTACCATAATTACCATGATTTGATGCGCCTAACAGAAGAGATGTTTGATGTTTTACTTAAAAAACTTGAACTTCCTCGCAAACTTCCGTATGGTGACTTCGAAATTGATTTTTCAAAACCATTCCGTAAAATTGGCTTTAGAGCGGCACTTGCAGAAATTGGCGATGTTCCTGATGAGATTCTGGATGATTGCACTCAAATTATGACCTATATTACCAATAAAGGTTTTAGTGTTGAAAAGAACCTAAGCCTTGGTAAACTTTACGAAGAACTTTTTGATCTTTTTGTAGAAGAAAAATTGATTAATCCAACGTTTATCATCGATTACCCTATTGAAATTAGCCCACTGGCACGTAGAAGTGAAACCAATCCTAACATTGCGGAGCGTTTTGAACTCTTCATTGCTGGGCGAGAGATCGCCAATGGATTTAATGAACTTAACGATCCTCTGGATCAATACGAACGATTTGCAAAACAGTTGCAAGCTAAAAATGCAGGTGATGATGAAGCCCATGAGATGGATGAAGATTATGTCTTCGCTCTAGGCTATGGTTTGCCGCCAACCGCTGGACAAGGACTAGGAATTGATCGTTTAACGATGTTACTCACCAATGAGTTATCGATTAAAGATGTTATTCTTTTTCCAGCAATGAAACCCCTTGGGGACAGCGATGAACCAACACAAAAAGATGAGGAATAAAAATGAGTATTTTGAAAACTGTTGACCCTGTTGTTTACGATTTAACCGTAAAAGAGTTGCACCGCCAATGCGACCATCTTGAGATGATTGCCAGCGAAAACTTTACCTACCCTGCTGTTATGGAAGCAATGGGTAGTGTTTTTACCAACAAATATGCAGAAGGTTACCCTAATAAACGTTACTATGGTGGTTGTGAATTTGCTGATCAAATAGAACAACTTGCGATTGATAGAGTCTGTAAACTTTTTGGCTGTACCTATGCGAATGTTCAACCAAACTCAGGTAGCCAAGCTAACCAAGGTGTCTATCAAGCACTTCTCAATCCATTCGATAAAATCTTAGGTATGGATCTAAGCCATGGCGGTCACTTAACACACGGTGCCAAAGTGAGCAGTTCAGGTAAAACCTATTCAAGCTTTTTTTATGGTGTTGAACTTGATGGTCGCATCAATTATGATAAAGTAAGAGAAATTGCCCATATTGTTAAGCCTAAAATGATCGTTTGTGGCGCAAGTGCATATCCACGAGAGCTTGATTTTGCTAAATTTAGAGAGATTGCTGATGAAGTCGGTGCCTATCTTTTTGCAGATATCGCACATATCGCGGGTCTTGTAGCAGCAGGTGAGCATCCAAGTCCATTCCCACACTGCCATGTTGTAACCTCTACAACGCACAAAACACTTCGCGGCCCTCGGGGTGGTATTATCCTTACGAATGATGAAGAGATTGCTAAGAAAATTAACAGCGCAATCTTTCCTGGTATTCAAGGTGGCCCATTGGTTCATGTCATTGCAGCCAAAGCAGTTGGATTTGCTGAAAATCTAAAACCAGAGTGGACAGCCTATGCGAAACAAGTCCGTGCTAATGCAAAAGTGTTAGCCGATGTCCTGATTAAAAGGGGTTATGATATTGTGAGTGGTGGCACCGATAACCACCTTGTCCTCGTTTCGTTCTTAAACAAAGAATTTAGTGGTAAAGAGGCTGACTTAGCACTAGGTCATGCAGGTATTACGGTCAATAAGAATACCGTTCCAGGCGAGACAAGAAGCCCATTTGTGACCAGTGGTGTTCGTATTGGCTCCCCTGCTCTTACCGCACGTGGAATGAAAGAAAAAGAGTTCGAAATCATTGCCAATAAAATTGCAGATGTGCTGGATAATATCAACGACGAAGCGTTACATGTAAAGATTAAAGATGAAATGAAAGCGCTTGCTAGCAATTTTATTATTTATGATAGACCAACCTACTAAGGGAAACTATGTACAATATTGATGTCTCTCTCATTAAAATGATTACCGATCATTATTGGATTAAACGTGACAACATTGTCCAAAAGATCGATTTTGGTGGAAGAGTCTTTTTTGATAAGTACGAGCGAATTGATCAGCCTTTGAACAACAGTATCATCAAAGATCATCTTGATGGAAAAATTACGGTTGCTCACTCGCTGGTTAACCGTTTTGATAAAGTCGAAAACATTGTTTTTGACTATAATGGAAGAAATACCGAGCGATTTTGGCATAGGGCACAACTTTTGCTTAGAGAAGAGGGATTCATCAATTTTACTGCGTATAAAAGTAAAACGGAGGGTCATCTACATCTGTATGTTCATAAAGGTCATACTACCTTACAAGAGGGGTATCAGATCGCTAAAATGCTCTCGGCAAAGCTTGCACAAAAGCTTCCACGCGAGTGGAGAATGTTCCCTTCACAGGAGCTTCCAAAAGAGTTTAACATTTTGGCACTGCCTTATGACTTATACCAAAAAGAGCGAGGCGCTTCTTGGTCGAAGCATATGTAGTTACAACATCATTCTAAGGAGAACCGATGGAAAATAGAAATGAGCTTAGTGATATTGTGTTAGAAAAAGGGGATAATAAGACCCTTAAAATGAAACGTATCCTTATTTTAGTTGCTTTTTTGATTCTTGTCTTTTTAGTTGCACTTGCAAGCATGAAAGTAGCAAACAAAGGTGAAAAGGATACTTCTAAACTTATTTTGCCACCCGAACCGACACAAGAGACTCAGATTCCTAAAGATGATCAACTCTTTAAACAAGTGCCAATTATCGAAGAGAATCCTAAAAAAGAGAGTTTTGAAGATATGATCAAAACCCTTAAAGAAAAAGAGGCTCAAAAACAAGAAGAGGCAAAAGGAACGGATGTTAAACCTAAAGAGACGACAACCGCACCGGCAACCACAACAACACCTGTGAAAGAAGTTGCACCTGTGAAAGAAGTTGCACCTGTAAAAGTCAAAGAGGCTGCGCCTGCAAAAGTTAAAGAAGAGCATAAGACTCAACCACTGCTTCGTAGTACAGAAGTCAGCGACACGCACCCATCAAGTAGCGGAAATGCCGATGCTGGAATCTACGTTCAAGTAGGTGCTGTTGCAACAGCACCAGAAGCAAAACAACTGAGTGACATTAAATCAAAAGGGTTTGAATACAAACTCTACACAACGGTAGTCAATGGCAATAAAGTGACTAAAATCTTGATTGGACCGTATTCAAAATCAAGTGATGCCGAAAGTGCCCTTGTTCTGATTCGCTCGAGTGTCAATAAAAACGCATTTATTTACAGGGTGAAGTAAGGTGCTAAGCTCCCGTAAAATTCTTTTCGATCAGCTCACCCCGATTACGATCTTTGCAAAATTGCAGGATTACTTTAAGGGTGAGCTCTGCTTTTTATTTGAAAGTGCGATTAACAACAACGATGGTGACTTTAGTTTTCTCTTTATCGGGGCACGTGAACGCATCATTCATCAAAATGATGCGGCCATCCACATCGATGAAGAAGGCATCTCACACGATTTAGGCGCAAACCCTTTTACATTTTTAAAAAAACGTTATGCTGACCTTGATAAAACACTCTACCAAACCTATACCAAAGAGTTAGGCGTAGGTTTTGTGGATGGTTTTATCGGCTACATTGGTTATGATGCGGTAAAAATTTTTGAGCCACGCTTACGTTCACATATGAATTCGCTCAAAGATGAACTTCATATCCCTGAAATTGACCTCATGCGTCCTAAACTGGTCTGTACTTTTTCGCATAAAACCAACACTCTTATTCTAACAACATTTGTTCCTACCATCGCCAATCAACTGGATGCTATTGAGGCAACACTTAAAGATCCTCACATTCATATTCCCATTCAAACAGCACATATTGATAAGAGTAAAAGCTCTTTTGCTCTTTCGAAAGAGCACTTTTTTGATAAGGTTGCACAAGCCAAAGAGATGATTTGCAGTGGCGATGTCTTTCAGATTTTAATGTCCAATCGCTTTACGCAATACGCACACATTGATCGTTTGAGCTTTTACCGAATTTTACGTCAAAAAAATCCATCTCCTTATATGTTTTACCTCTCCTATCCAAAATTTGCCATTATTGGCAGTTCACCCGAAGTAATGGTGGGGCTTAAAGATGGACGTATTACCTTACGCCCTATTGCTGGCACTCGTAAACGTGGCTCAACGTATGAGAAAGATATAGCCTACGAAAAAGAGATGCTGAGTGACGAAAAAGAGCGTGCTGAGCATTTGATGCTGATTGATCTTGGTCGAAATGATCTTGGCCGTGTGGCGCACGTTGGTAGTGTGAAAGTCAAAGAGATGATGCGCGTTGAACGTTACTCTCATGTCATGCACATGGTCAGTGACATCGAAGCCATTTTAGATGCCAAATACGATATGTTCGACCTTTTTGCTGCAACCTTTACAGCTGGGACAATGACAGGAACACCTAAAATTCGCGCGATGGAACTTATTAGCGATTTTGAAGGCTTGAAGCGAAGCTTTTACAGCGGAGCAGCAGGTTATTTTGGCTTTGATGGCAATATGGACAGCTGTATTATGATTCGAACAGCTTATTTGGATGATGAGAAGATCATTTTTCAAGCCGGTGGTGGCATTGTGGCGGATAGTAAGCCCGAACTTGAGTATCTTGAAGTGACCAATAAACTAGGCGCCATGACCAGCTCACTTGATGACCTTAGCGAGTAACATCTCATGTTACTCTTTAGTATTTTTGGTGACCCGGTTAAGCATTCGATCTCTCCAAGACTGCATAACTCCGCTCTTAATGGACTGGACATTGATGGCTGCTATGTTCGCAAAGCCATTACGGATCCTAAACAACTTCTCTCAACATTTCATGCGATGAAATTAACGGGTGCAAATGTCACCGTTCCTCATAAAGAGGTAGCGTATGAGCAGTGTGATGAAGTGAGAGGGCTTGCCAACGAAATTGGCGCGGTTAATACCTTGGTCAAAGAGGGCAATCGTGTTATTGGTTACAACACGGATGCTGAGGGCTTTTACGAAGCAATTAAGAGTTTTGGCTCTATCAAAACTGCCCTGATTTTAGGGGCAGGAGGAACGGCCAAAGCGATTGCCGTGATTCTCAAAACACATGCGATTACAACAACCATTCTCAATCGTTCCGCCTCAAGACTCTCTTTTTTTGAAGCGAAAGGCTTTACATGTAAAACATGGGAGACTTTTAACCCTGTCCCCTACGACCTTATCATCAATACCACCTCAGCAGGACTGAGTGATGAAGAGTTTCCCTGTGAGGAGAGACTTTTAAAGAGTATTTTCCAAGAAGCCACATACGCTTTTGATGTGATTTACAATAAACAGACCCCCTTCTTAGAACTCGCACAAAAGTACCATCTTCCATGTAAAGATGGTAAAGAGATGCTCCTTTACCAAGGCGTTCTTGCTTTTAACCTCTTCTTTGCAAAACACTATGACATTAAGACCATCGAATCTTTGATGCGCCCCGCATTTGAACTCTAAATTTTCCCAAAGGAGAGACAGTGCAGCTTGAAAAAACACTGAATAACCCTTACGCACATAATTATCAACTACTGATTAAAAATATTTTAAACACCCCTATCTACTTCGACCCCAAGCAAGAGATCGTCTACCGTGGGGATAAACGTTTTACGTACGCGACCTTTAAAAAGCGTGTTCACAAACTTGCCAACATGTTAAGTGCCATGGGGGTAAAAAAGGGCGATACGGTAGCGGTAATGGATTATGACTCGCACCGTTACTTAGAGTGCTACTTCGCTATTCCTATGCTTGGTGCTATTTTACATACGATCAATATTAGGCTCTCCCCTGAGCAGATTCTCTATACGATTGATCATGCGGAAGATGATGTTATCTTAGCCCATACCGATTTTCTGCCCGTCCTTGAGCAGATCAAAGGAAGGCTGGATGTTGAGAGTTTTATTGTACTATCCGATGATGAACTGATCCCTCCAACCTCTTTACATGTAAAAGGGGAATATGAAACATTACTGCACGATCAAGCTGATTTTTTCGATTTTCCAGATTTTGATGAAAATACACGTGCAACGACATTTTACACCACGGGTACAACAGGATTTCCTAAAGGCGTTTACTTTACTCATCGTCAACTGGTACTGCATACCCTAGGAGCACTTTCGACACTAGGGAGTGCTCCCCATCAAGGAAATTTTCGCCAAGATGATGTCTATATGCCGATAACTCCGATGTTTCATGTCCATGCATGGGGATTACCCTATGTCGCAACGATGCTAGGTGTTAAGCAGGTTTACCCTGGGCGTTACATTCCTGATCTACTCTTAGAGTTGATTGCCAAAGAGAAAGTGACCTTTTCACATTGTGTCCCTACCATTATGCATATGCTCTTTAATTCTCCTAAAATCCATGAGGTCGATCTACGTGGATGGAAAGTTATGATTGGTGGAGCGGCACTTCCCAAAGCCATGTGTCAAGAAGCGCTTAAACGCGGTATCGATATGTTTACGGGCTATGGCATGAGTGAGACCTGCCCCATTTTAAGCATTGCACAGCTCACCCCTGAGATGTTAGCGCTCGACGATGATGCACAAAGCGATATTCGCATTAAAACGGGCCGTTCAATGGCTCTTGTGGAGATTCAAGTGGTAGATGAAGGCATGCATCCCTTACCTCATGATGGTGCGCATACGGGTGAAATTGTTGTGCGTTCACCATGGCTCACCCAAGGCTATTTCAAAGATCAAAAAAACTCTGAAATTCTCTGGCAAGGTGGCTATTTGCATACGGGCGACATCGCGACCATGGATGAAAAAGGCTACATTAAGATCACGGATCGCATGAAAGATATCATTAAAGTGGGGGGAGAATGGGTCTCTTCATTGGAGATTGAAGATATCATCAACCGTCATCCTGATGTCAAAGAGGTCGCTGTCATTGGTATCGATGATGAAAAATGGGGCGAGCGACCGCTTGCGCTCATTGTGAAAGACCCTACTAAAACGATTAGCGATAAAGAGATCATGTTACACGCTAAAGAGTTTATCAAAAAAGGGATCATGGCAAGAGAGAGTATGCTGCTTAAAATTAAATTTGTGGAAAGTATTGATAAAACCAGTATTGGGAAGGTCGATAAAAAAGAGCTTCGCAAAAAATATGCTTAGTATGTACAGACTGATCTGAAATAATAGTTGTAAATCTTATGCATCTCAATGAATTTTTTTAGTAATTGAGATCTGCATTAAAACGTCACTTTTATATTGTTATTCAAACTATAAAGAATAAAAACAACGCATTATGGAGTCATTCTATACTATTTTCATTCAAAATGAACCCCTTTTAATAGGACAACATCTCAATAATTTATTCGCTTTGAACAATAATAATTAAATAAATATTAATTTTCATGATTATTAATTTTTTTAATAAAAATCCATTTAAAATCTCTGTTTTTATGCTACACTACGCGAATTTCATCGTGTGACATTTTAAAATAGAGAGTATTCATGTCCTTTTTCCCCAACTATTTTCGTGCCTTATGGTCATCTCTTAAGAGTTGTAAGCACTCTTCATTTTATAAAATCAAAGAGAGACTTCGTGAACAAGATAATCTTTTTAAACAAATTCTTGACACATCCAGTGTGGCTATTTTTCTCGTCAATATGGAGGGTCACATCACCCATGCAAATCAATGCATGGCGGAGATGTTTTTATACCCAATTGAAGAGCTCATAGCAGATAAAAAATATCTGGACCTTGTTCATCCGCGCGAGCAAAGCGAGAGTCACCAAATCTTGACGGACCTACTCTCTTCGAATCAAAGCCCTACGATAGATTTAGAACGTGTCTATGTTCGTAGCGATAAAAGCTACTTTTGGGGTCGTTTTACAGGTCGTATTTTTTACAATACACAAGGTGAGAAAATTGGGATGGTCGCGGTTATTGCGGATATTAATGATCGAAAATTTGCTCAGCATTGCGAGAAGCACCATAAGCATATTTTGCAAATGATGGCACAAAAAGAGCCTCTCTCCTCCATTTTACATGTCATGATAGAAGAGTTGCAAACCATCCATCTGCAAAACCTTTCTAGCAGCATTATCCTTGTAGATGAGAGCCGACAAAATTTCTATCTGGGTGCGACCTCAACCGATTTAGAACGCGAGAGCAGTGCTCTTCTTCAAAACACAAAACATGATCTTTTATTGTGCCGTACCTTGATGGAATTACCCTCAACGACATTTCCTCTCAGTATCCTAGAAACAGCGATAAAAGATCTGAAAAGCTTTGAATTAAACCGCGCGTATCATTATTGGATTTCACCGATTTATGACTCAAATGCTAGCACTTTAGGATTTTTAGTGCTTAGCTCGATGGAGCGCCCCAGTCTCAGTGATAAAGAGCTTAAACTCATTGAAGATGATGTACAGTTTATTGCCCTTGCGATTGAGAAAAGTCGCAATGATGCCAAATTACAACTCGCAGCCAATGTCTTCACCCACTCCAAAGAGGGGATCATTATTACTGACCCTACCGGTACTATTATTGAGGTCAATGACGCCTTTTGCCATTCATGCGGGTACAGCATGGAAGAGATCATTGGACAAAATCCTCGTATTTTAAAATCAGGACGTCAACATCTCGCTTTTTATAAAAATATGTGGGAAAGCATCTTCATAAAAGGGAGCTGGAAAGGCGAAATTTGGAACCGTCATAAAAATGGCAGTATCTATGCAGAGATGGTCACTATCAGTGCCATCAAAGATTCGCAAGGTGAGATTCAACATTTTGTGGCACTTTTCACCGATATTAGCAGTATTAAAGAGCATGAAAAAGAGCTTGAACATCTTGCTCAGCATGATGCACTGACGGCTTTGCCTAACCGCTTTTTACTCAAAGATCGCCTTTTACAAGCCATTGCAGAAGCAAAACGCTACCAGACCTATTTAGCAGTTGTCTACATCGACTTGGATGGTTTTAAGGCGGTCAATGATACGTATGGGCATGCCATGGGAGATGAGCTTCTGATCGTTGTCTCACGCCATATTGCGTCGATTATACGTCAAAATGAAACGGTGGCGCGATTGGGTGGTGATGAGTTTTTAGTTCTCTTAAGTGACCTTGATGTTCCAGAAATGTGTGAGCCTATCTTGCAACGCTTTATTGAATTACTCAATGAGCCCATTGTGATTGATGGAATCACATTGCATGCCAGTGCGAGTATTGGTGTGAGTTTTTACCCCAATGAGAAAGAAGATACAGAGAATCTTATTGAAAATGCTGATAAAGCGATGTACCATGCGAAACTGCTGGGCAAAAATCGCTATGTTTTTTTTGAAGAATCCATGTGTCTTTAAGTTTTAGTGCGCGACTCCAGTGCTTTTGAGAGGGAGAGCATATCGACATTTTCCAAATGAACACCTGTCGGTACCCCTTGCGCAATCTTCGTAAAATGAAGCGAATGGTTCTTGAGCTTATCTTCGATAAACAAGATCAGTGCGTCATTTGCCAATGAAGGGGTAAGGGCAAAAATCATCTCGGTGATTCCCTCTTGCACAATGACCTCAAGCTTTCCAAGGGTCTCTTCTTCCAAATCACCCAGAACAAAATAGCGCCCATCAAAGAGTTTGTGCTCTTCTAAGACAAAAATATCTTTCGCACTCTCCACAATACAGAGCTTTTGAGCATCGCGTCTTTCATCAAGGCAGATATCGCAAATTTCATGTTCGCTAAGAGCGCCACAACGTTCACATTTGCGAATACTTTTAATGGCACTTTCAATCGCATTAGAGAGTTTCATGGCCGAAAATGTATCGTTAAGTACAAGGTGGTACGCAAACCGTACGGCTGATTTTCGACCAACCGTGGGGAGTTTTTCAAATGCATCCACCAGTTTATTGAACTTCTCTAATCCTTGCATCATACCGCGCATCCTTTTGCAAAATCAATACTAAAATTATGGAATCCCTCTTCATACACATAAAGCACTTCAAAACCATGTTGTGCCACGATATTTTTAACAATATAAAGCCCGAGTCCCAGTCCACTACCACAGGCTTTTGACCCTGAGACAAAAGGCTGAAAATACTCTTCTATCGCCATTTTAAGAGGTTCTCCTTCATTGGCAATAATCACTTTTTGCCCTTGGCTTTTGACATACACACGGTGGTTAAGGCTGTGTTTCATCGCATTGTCCATAAGGTTTTTAAGTGCTAAAGCCATCAGATCAAAATCAACGGTGACTTTAAAATCAAAATCACCCTCTACCTTTACCTGATCTTCCCTCTTTTGATCATCGAGCATCAGCAAATCAACCGCTTGATCGATTACATGTAAAAGCGAATACTCTTTAAGGCTTAGATCATAACGCTTTGAGGTAATTTGCTCAATTTTTGAAAATTCAGAAATAAGAAGATCGAGCCTTCCAAAAACACTAATTAAGCGCTTTTTAGCCGTTTCGTCCTCAAGCATCTCTGCGACAATACGACCTTTTCCAATGGGCGTTTTCAGCTCGTGCATAATGGTTCGTAAAAAAAGTTGTCGTGCATTAATCAGATCATGGATTTTCTTAACCGCTCTATCAAACTCATTGGCCACTTCGCCAATCTCATCATTGGATTCACTCTTGCATTCAATTTCAAGATCGCCGCAGGCAAACTTGCGTATTTGAGAGCTCAGTGTTTTCAGTGGAGAGATACTTCTAAAAATGGAGATATACATGTAAAGTAAAATAAACAGTGCAATCACAAAAACAACCCATAAACTCTCATTGAAATTTTTATAATCTTGACTCTCCAAAAGAACGCTGGATTCGAAATTATCAATAAAAAGGTAGTAGCGGTCGTTGTAAACGATGGAAGAGAAACGACTAATCGGTGAGAGCTTTTGAAAAATAACCACACCCCGTTCAAGTACGGAATCACGCAAATGTTTACTTGCCACTTTTTTAAGGCCAAAATTATTGAAATACTCTTCAATATCTCCCGGCTGGACATTGTTACGGTACATCACTAAAAGGTAATTGACCGATTGAATTTGGCGCTGTTTCATGTTTTCTAAATTTTTATCGCTTTGATGCTCCAATAAAAGTGTAAAAAACATTCCCAGTAAAAAAAGGGATAAAAAGAAGATCGCACTGATCTTGTTGAGAATCGAGTTTTTAATCATCCAACCAGCTTATACCCAATCCCTCGAACCGAGTGGATGTATTCGGGGCTTTTAGAATCATCTCCTATTTTGGCACGCAATCGACCGATAATGACATCTAAACTCTTCGAACCTTTGTCTTTAAGGGATTTACAGTTGTACACCAACTGTTCACGAGAGATGGAAAAACCGTTTTGCTTAATCATATACGAGAGAATTTCATACTCAGCAGGTGTGAGGCTCAAAGCTTCATTTTTAAAAGAGATTTCATGGCGTTTTTCATCGACTAAAAAGACACTTGTTCCTTGTTGCTCTTCCAATGTGGAGCTCTTTTTATAACGACGAATCAAGCTTTGGATACGCGCGTACATCTCTTTAGGATCGTAGGGTTTTGGCAGATAATCATCCGCTCCGATTTGAAGCCCAATGACTTTATCGCTGATGTCGCTACGAGCTGAAGAGATAATGATGGGAATATCGTACTGCGCAACAATCTCTTTGCACACTTCCAATCCATCCATACCCGGTAACGTGAGATCTAAAATGAGAAGATCAAACTTTTTGATGCCTGCCGTTAAACCCAAATAAGGGTCTTCATAATTGGTAATTTTAATATTGTATTTCGCAAGGTATTCACTTAAGATTTCAGCAAACTCTGCATCATCTTCTATCATCAAAACATTAATCATTCTATGACCTTAGAGCTTTTTTACAATTATACTGAATTTGCGTCTCTTTTCTTTTAAAATGGGGTAATAAGGCAGAGGAATCGTCAAAAGATTTCAATAACTAAACGAATGAAGATAAAGACCTCCGAAGAGGTCTTTGAAAGGAAGATGGGTAGAGAAGAATGAACTATTTAGCAGGTTCGCTAGGCGTAGCCATCGGCATTGGTTTTTTGGGTTTTTGGCTCATCAATGTTTTAAGCTCCGCTCGTTGCTCTTTACTCAACACATTAAAGACTTTTTCCATATGATCGGCTTGAATTGCGACCATTTTTTCATGTGTCTCGTTATGAAGCTTGATAAACTCTTTTTTATTGAAGGTATCAGCGCTCATCAAATCTTGCATTTTTGTCATCATTTTTGGATCGCGAAGTTTCGTCATCTCTAATTTCATTTCACTTTGCAAAACGGACAATTTGTGGCGTTGATCATCGGTGAGGTTGAGTTGTTCCATCATGCCCATACCACCTCTGCCACTGTGCATCATCATACCACCTTGTCCCATACCAGAGCCTTGCATCATACCCATACCATCAGATTGCATACCTTGGCAGTTCCCTCCACCAAAGGCAAAAGCGCTTGTTGTTCCAAGCGCAACTAATGTCGCGAGTGTTAAGATTGTTTTTTTCATTGTGTACTCCTTAAAAGTTTTATAATGAAATACTACGCCTCTGGTCTTAACGAGCTTTTAATGGTTTGTTAACCTACCTTAACAACCAAAATTTAAACTAGAATTTGGTAAAATCTTGATCTTCAAAAACTTACATGTAAAGAGAAAATAGTGGATTTAGAATATTACGAAATATTGGAAATTAGTAGATCTGCTGATGCCGCAGAGATTAAAAAGGCATACCGAAAAATGGCGTTGCAATACCACCCTGATCGTAATCAAGGTGACAAAGAGGCAGAAGAGAAATTTAAAGCCATTAATGAAGCCTACCAAGTCCTAAGCGATGAGCAAAAACGTTCAACCTATGATCGTTATGGTAAATCAGGACTTGATTCACAAGGTTTTAGTCACTTCTCTGATATGCGCTATGAAGATATTATGGGCGATCTTGGTTCCATCTTTGAGTCTGTTTTTGGTGGAGGATTTGGAAGCAGTGGTGGTTTTGGCGGTGGTGGATCAAAACAAAATCGCAAATACAACCTCGACCTTGAAGCCGAAGTCACCTTAGCCTTTAACGAAGCTATTTTTGGGTGCAAAAAAGAGGTCAGCTTCTCCTATAAAAAACCGTGTGAGACCTGCGATGGTACAGGAAGCAAAGATAAATCCAAAGCAACATGTAAAGAGTGCAAAGGCAAAGGTCAAGTCTTTTACCGACAAGGCTTTATGACGTTTTCCCAAACCTGCCCTTCGTGCAATGGCAAAGGAAGCGTGATCACCAGCCCATGTACCAAATGTAATGGTAAAGGCTTTAGCAACGTTGAGGACAAAGTAACCATCGACATTCCTGAAGGCATCGACAACAATAACCGTATCCGCGTAGCGGGGAAAGGGAATATTGATGAGCGAGGCGCACGTGGTGATCTTTATATCTTAGTGCATGCCAAAGAAGATGAGCACTTTGTACGTCATAACGATGACATTTACATCGAAGTACCAGTGTTTTTCACCCAAGTGGCGCTGGGAGAGACCATTAAGATACCAACCATTCGTGGTGAAGCCGAGCTAGCACTTCCATTAGGCTCAAAAGATAAACAACAATTTATTTTCAAAAAAGAGGGTGTCAAAAACGTGCATACCCATCAACTCGGTAGCATGATCGCACAAATTTCGATTCGTTATCCTAAAAAGCTCACCAAAGAGCAAAAAGAGATGCTTTCAAAACTTCAAGCTGAGTTTGGCATTGATAACAAAAACAAAGATGAGAAATACGAAGGCGTCTTTGATAAAATCAAAAGTTGGTTTAACTAAACAATGCAACATTTTATAGAGTATCAAGGCGAACAGCTTTGCTACTCTATCATTACGGATCGACGTCTCAAACACTTTTACATCAAAATTGACCCTATTAAAGGGGTTATCGTTAAAGCACCCTCTTCCAATCATGACTACATTCACTCGTTAGTCACTCAAAAAGCAGCGTGGATCTTTACTAAAATGCAAGCAGCGAATGAGCGAACCACCCTCCATGACCTTTTTGAGAATGAGGGCAAAGTACTCTATTTATCAGAGCCGATTCTTTTACATGTAAACCAAACTCCTGAATCTTTTTACAAAGAAAAAACCATCCCTTTAGTCACACGACTGGTCGAAGAGTGGAGCTTTTTAATGGGTGTAAAACCCACAAATATTAGTTTTCGTAAAGCCAAAAGGCGTTGGGGAAGTTGTAGCCATACCAATGAGCTAAGCTTCAACCTAAGCCTTGCACAGCTCCCACTTGAATGCATTACCTACATCGTCATTCATGAGCTTTCACACATCAAACATAAGCACCACCAAAAAGCTTTTTGGAACTGCGTACACGAATTTATGCCTGAATATAAAAGCTGTGAGAAGATTCTCAAGAATTACTCCCCATCCCTTTCACAATAATAAATGTAAATATTTTATATCACTTAAGAATATCATTAATTTTTATTGGATAATATTTTAGGTTTTATTTTTATAATTTTTACTCAATTAGGGGGCACTATGAAGAGAAGTTTAGTTGTAGCATCGATTTTGATGCTAAGCGGATCTGCAATTTTTGCAGATTCAAATCCATGGTTCGTCGGGGGCGAATTTGGTGGTATGAGTATTCATGGAAAAAGTTCAGGTTCAGCAGATGTACATCTAGCGGATGGTGATATTCTTGAAGGAGGTACAACTTCCGATACGATTAACACAACGTATGAAGCACTTAAAGTTGGTAAATATTTTGACTATGGTAGAGTCTATGGAAGTATTGCTTATCAAAATGAAAAATACAATATGACATCTTATACCTATGGTCTCGGTTATGATTATCTCTTTAAAAACAAATCTGACTTCACACCTTTTATTGGTGCGAACATATCTTACAGTAAAGCAAAAATTGATGGTGATCTTTCTAAAGAGCTTTCTCTTGAGCATCCAAAAGGATTTAACTATGGGGCAGAAGCTGGTTTACTCTATGCTATAACAAAAAATACAGAACTTGAGATCGGTGTTCGCTATATGATTAGTGATGTGGAAGATAAATCCACAATCGATGATAGTGGTACACAAGTCAACCTCAAAATGGAAAACGACCGTTTTATTCAATACTATCTCGGCTTAAACTACAAATTTTAATCCATGAAGAGGCTCATAGGAGCCTCTCTTAAAAAAACAACATTCTAAAACCAATGACTACCAAAACAATGCCACCAAAAATCTCCGCTTTGCTCTCCAACCATGTTCCCGTCAATTTTCCTACATAAACACCTGCAAAGCTGATGATAAATGTGGTAAAACCAATGATTCCACAGGCGAGAAAAGGGTTAAGATCTAAAAGCATTAAACTAAACCCTGCCGCCATAGCATCAATGCTAGTGGCAATCGCTAAGGTCAGCATGATTTTATTGGTAATCTTCGCAAGCTCTTCACCCACGCCTTCATTGAGCCCTTCATAAATCATCTTCGCCCCAATGAGTAACAATAATGCAAATGCTATGTAGTGTGCGTATTCACTCACAAATCCAAGCACACCTTTTCCGCCTAAATAACCAAAAAGTGGCATCAAGGCCTGAAAAACACCAAAAAAGAGTCCTGCTTTGAGTGCTAGGGCTTTGGTCGTATGACCATTTTGTTTAGCCCCTAGACCGATGGAAACCGCAAAGGCGTCCATACTCAGTGCAAAGGCCAACAGTAAAACTTCAATCATTTTAATTCTCCCCAGTTATTGCCTATGGCAATGGATACTTTAAGTGGGACTTTGAGTGCGTAAATCTCTTCCATCACGTTTTGAGCCTGTGCGGCAAATGCTTCCGCCCTCGCCTCTTTGACTTCAAAGATAAGCTCATCGTGAATTTGAAGCAAGAGTTTTGCCTCATCATCCACCAATGTTGTCATAATTTTATTCATCGAAAGTTTAATAAGATCCGCCGCACTACCTTGAAAAACAGTATTGACCGCTTCACGAAGGTAACCCGCGTATTGCATGCCATTGGCATGTTCAAAGTCAAAATAACGCTTTCGACCCAAAAGTGTCTCAACATACCCCTCTTTTTTAGCACCCTCCGCAATGGCTGTTAGAAAGTTTTTAATTGTAGGAAATGTCGCAAAATAACTCTCGATATAACTCTTCGCCTCTTTGGTGCTAATGCCAATCGTCTCCGACAAACGTTTGGGTCCCATGCCATACAAGAGCCCAAAGTTGATGCTTTTAGCAACCCCTCGTTTGGCCGCCGCGTCCTCTTCCCCAAAAAGTTTCAGTGCGGTCTCTTTATGAATATCTTTGTTAGAGCGAAAGGCTTCCACCATCGCTTCATCGCCACTAAAATGCGCCAAGAGTCTGAGCTCAATTTGCGAGTAGTCAATGCCGATGAGTTTATACCCCTCTTTTGCTACAAAGCCACCACGCACTTCGCGTCCCAACTCTGTTTTGACTGGAATATTTTGAAGGTTTGGATCTTTAGAGCTGAGCCTTCCTGTGGAGGTTCCCGTTTGCATAAACGAGGTGTGAACACGACCTTTTGGTGATTCTTTGGAGAGTTTCAGCAGTGGCTCAATGTAGGTAGAGCGAAGCTTATACAGCTCTCGGTACTCCAGAATTTTAGCGATACTTGGGTGTTTATCTAACAGTTCATTTAAAACATTCTCATCGGTACTGTACCCCGTTTTAGTCTTTTTCACCGTTGGAAGCCCCAGTTGTTCAAACAAAACGGCGCCTAATTGTTGGGTAGAGTTAAGATTGAAAGTTGCATCGCACAGTGCAAATATTTCCACTTTCAACGCTTCAATGGCATGATCGGTTCGTTTTAATAAGACTTCAAAATAACCACCATCAATTTGAATCCCCTCTTTTTCCATCTTCATGAGCGTCTTAATGAACGGGAACTCCACCTCTTTAGCCAAATCAAGCAGGCGTGGATCAAGCATCTCTTGAAGCTTATGGTAAAGCTTAAGGGTCATCCATGCATCTTCACTTGCATATTCGCATGCTTTTTCTAACGGGACACTGCTAAAGTTTTCACCCTTAGCAACCACCTCTTTAAACTTCACCATGGCGTGGTTAAAAAAGCGCAAAGCGAGTGTATCAAGTCCTACATTCGTTTCAGGATTAAGCAGCCATGCAAGGAGCATTGTATCGGCATAAATGGCAACATCACGAATGTCAAAATTGTTTTCGATCACTGCAAGATCAAATTTGAGATTTTGCCCCACAATTTTATGGGTAAAAAGTTTTATCAGCGCGTGCTTTGCATCTTCTAAACTGATTTGGTCGCCTACGCCCAAGTAGTGGTGCGCAATCGGTACGTAATAGGCCTCTTGCGTATTGATAGCAAACGAAAACCCAACAATTTTTGCGGTGTAAGCATCTAACGCATTGGTCTCCGTATCAAATGCTACAATAGCATCCTCTTCAATGCCTTCAATGGTATTAAAAAGCATCTTAGCATCATCGAGTAAAATCGCCTTGAAACCGCTCTTGATCGCCTCTTTTGGTTTTACATGTAACGCTTCATTTTTAACACGAGAGAGCATATGGCGTAGTTCGTATTTTTCAAGTTCATCAGCGATATTTATCAAAGGATTATCACAGGGGAAATGAAAACTATCAAATTTATCGGCAATGTTTAATGAGTTATCCAAGCGCACCAGTTGTTTGCTTAAAAAGGCATTTTCACGCCCCTCTTCAAGCATCGCTTTCACACGAGGGTTGGCAATACGCTCTAAGTTTTCATACACGCCCTCAACCGTCTCATAATCATCCAAGAGTTTTTTAGCGCCCTTAGGCCCAATGCCTTTGACACCAGGAATATTGTCGGCAACATCGCCTACAAGTGCTAAATAATCATTGATTTTATGGGGATAAACACCAAATTTTTCAAAACATTTTTCGGTATCAATCTCCATCTTTTTCATCGGATCGTAAATAACAACCATACCATCATCAATCAGTTGGTAGAGATCTTTATCGTGCGTGACAATGCGCACTTTAATGTCATGATGTTTGGCAAAACGCACCGCAGAGGCGATGACATCATCGGCTTCATACCCCTCTTCGTTGTAGCATTTAAACCCCATTTTTTCGATCCACGAAATTGCAACCGGAAGTTGACGTCGCAAATCTTCAGGTGCTTCAGGGCGATTGGCTTTGTAGTTGGGATCTATCGTATGGCGAAAATTTTTGCCTTTACTGTCGAGGGCAAAGAGAAGATAATCGGTGTCATGCTCATTTTTAATCGCATGGATAAAATTGGCAAATCCTGTCAAAAGTCCTGTGGGGAACCCTTGAGAATTTCGGAGTTGTGGAAGTGCAAAATAATTTCTAAAGAAGAAACCAAATGTGTCAATAATAGTCAGTGTTTTCACAAAAGCGCCTTTACATGTAAGGGGTTAGTAGTACTCTTTGAGTTTGTTAATGACCTCAAGAAAGAGGGTTTTATCGCATTGCTCTTTTTCTAAAAGATTGAGTGCCAACGTAATACTGCGCTCGCTCAGGGGTGAATTGAGAGGAATAGCCGTTTTCACCACTTTGAGAGCAAATGCATAGGGGCGAATGGCATCCGATGCGGCACCAAGTGTATCGGTATATTCGATGGCTTCGACCATTGTTTTATCAAATTTCCAGTGCTTAAAAATGCGCGCTGTTACTTCACTGCTGGTAATACGGACAAACATACGTTCCACATCAGCGATGTTGCTACAGCTTTCGATTTCAGAGCGAAATTGAAAGGTCTCATTGTTTTTTGCAATCTCATCCGCAATCAGAATCTTGCCGGTCTCTTGCAAAAGTGCGGCAAGAAAAAGAAGGTCAACTTTACTGGCATCGACTTTACCAAACCACTGCAACATTAAAGCACTTTGTAGGCTTGAAATAGAAGCAAACTCTTCAGGGGTAATGCCATAAGGTGCCATGTCTACATGTAAAAGTTTTTTAATCGACATATCCATGACCAAAGAGCGTGTCGTGGACATTCCAAAAAGGCTTACGGCTTGCACAACACTCTTGATTTCACGTCTAAAGCCATACAAAGGGGAGTTGGCTACTTTTAAAAGATTCGCCACCATCATCGGGTCTTCTTCGATTACACGGGCAAGATCATTCACACTGGCATCAGGATCTTGACAGATTAAACTCATCTGATGAAAACTCTTAGGAAGGGGTGGAAGTGATTTGATGCGCTCAGCTATCTCTTCAAGCATGATGTCATCTCTCTTTATTAATTTAGTATAAAGATTATAGCGCGGTTTAGTTAAAAAGCTAATGAGAGAAATCTCTCATTAGCAAAGACGACTACGCGGGGATGGTGTCTTCAACACTCTCCGGATGATCAAGTGCGTATCTAAATTTTTTCATATCAATCTGCTTGTCCCAAACACCGACAAAAACAGCAGCAACCGCGTTACCGCACAAGTTACCAACGGCTCTCATCTCACTCATAAATTTATCCACACCTAAAAGCACCGCAACGGTTGCGACGGGAATTGCTCCACCCATAGCGGATAAGGTTCCTGCTAGAATGATAATACCCGAACCCGTTACCCCAACGGCCCCTTTTGAGGTTACCATCAAAATAAAGATAATGCTCATTTGCTCCCCTAAAGACAAGGGCACATTAAACGCTTGAGAGAGAAAAATAATCGAAAGCGCTAGGTAAATGTTGGTACAGCCAAGATTAAAAGAGTACCCCGTAGGAATAACTAAACCGGTTGTTCCCCTGCTCACACCTGCAGACTCGAGACGACGCATCAATGGTGCGAGGGCTGCTTCACTGGAAGAGGTTGCAAAAACGATCAATACCTCTTTAGAGATAAAGCGCATAAATTTAAAGACATTGATTTTATAAAACCATAAAATAATACCTAAAACACCAAAGGTAAAGGCAAGCACAGAGATGAACATCACGCCCAATAAGTTAGCCATACCAATCAGCGATGAGACACCAAACTTACCAATCAAAAACGCCATTGCACTAAAGCTTGCAATCGGGCTTGTCCACATAATAAGCGTTAAAATTTTAAAGAAAAAGTTTTGGGCTTTCTCCAAAGGTTTTAAGATAGTGGCTTTGTATTTTCCGCCAAAAGCAGAAATAATGATTGCAAAGAAAAGTGCCATCGTAAGCACTTGCAAGGTATCGCCGTGCAGAAAAGGAGAAATAGGATCACTCGGAATGGCACTCTTAAGAATTTTCCAAACAGAGCCGACCTCTTGATGCGTTTGCGTGAAACTTTCAATACTGGAAGCGTCTAACGACTCAACGGAGAGATTCATCCCATGACCTGGATTTAAAAGATTACCAAAAAGAACCCCAATGCCAAGGGCGAAAGTACTCACAACTTCAAAGTAAATAAACGCTTTGATACCAATGGAACCTACTTCTTTAAGGCTCTCTAGCCCAACAATACCCGAAATAATCGTTAAGAAAATAATCGGACCTACCAACCATTTGAGTACTTGAATAAACCAGTCAATGCCTGGTTTTGCCTTGATAGCATTTTGTGGATCAACCATACCAAATGCAACACCTGCGATAATCGCACAAATTACCCAAAAAGCCAAACTCTTAATCGTGTAATGCTTCCAATCTTTTTGGCTTTTTTTCTTTTTCGCTCTATTCAACGAAGACCCTTTAGATACTTTAAAACCATTTCAAGCTCTATAAATAACCTCTACGAAACCTTAGATGTGTTGCAAAGTGTTTGATGTATATGTATTTATTATGACATATTCAAGGGGATTTTAATGAGATTTTTTAAATAAAAGAGGTGAATAAAGGTGAAAAAGAGAGGTGCCAATGAGGAAATTGTAACACCTCATTGGCTTTGTAAAAAGTTGAATTAACCTGGAATTGCGTCTGCAACCGTTTCTGGATGATCAAGAGAATATTTGAATTTTTCCATATCGATCTGTTTATCCCAAGCACCAACGACAACAGCAGCAACCGCATTTCCACACAAGTTACCCACCGCTCTCATTTCACTCATAAATTTATCCACACCGAGAAGAACCGCAACCGTTACAACCGGAATTGCTCCACCCATTGCGGACAAGGTTCCTGCAAGAACAATAAAGCCTGAACCTGTAACGCCTACCGCACCTTTTGAGGTAATCATCAGGATAAGGATAATGCTCAACTCTTCACCAATCGTCAATGGAATATTGAACGCTTGAGACAAGAAGATAATAGAGAGTGAAAGATAGATATTTGTACAATCAAGGTTAAACGAATAGCCTGTAGGAATAACAAGACCCGTTGTTCCTCTGCTCACACCGGCAGATTCAAGACGGCGCATCAATGGAGCTAAGGCTGATTCACTTGAAGAGGTTGCAAATACGATCAATACCTCTTTGTAAATGAAACGCATAAATTTAAAGATGTTAATTTTGAAGATTGCCATGATGATACCAAGAACACCAAAGACAAACACCACAACAGAAACAAACATAACGCCTAACAAACTTGCCATATTGACAAGTGACGCTACACCAAATTTACCGATCAAAAACGCCATTGCACTAAATGATGCAATAGGACTTAACCACATTAAAATCGTTAAAATTTTAAAGAAAAAGTTTTGAGCAGTTTCAAGAGGTTTAAGAATTGCCGCTTTATGTTTTCCACCAAATGCAGAAATTAAAATGGCAAGGACAAGCGCCATCACAAGAACTTGCAATGTTTGACCTGTTAAAAATGGCGTAATAGGATCACTAGGGATCGCATTTTTAAGAATAGACCAAATAGAGCCTACATCACCTGTATTGGTGGTGTATTTAGCCACACTTTTAGCATCCAATGATTCAACGGAAAGGTTCATACCTTTTCCAGCACCTAGGATATTACCAAAAAGGACACCAATTGCCAAAGCAAATGTACTGACAATTTCAAAATAGATAAACGCTTTAAGACCGATAGAGCCAACTTCTTTAAGACTCTCTAGTCCTACGATACCGGAGATAATTGTCAAGAAAATAATCGGTCCAACCAGCCATTTTAAGATTTGAATAAACCAGTCAATACCCGGTTTGGTATCGATCGCTAATTTAGGATCAACCATTCCAAGTGCAATACCTGCGATAATACCAATAATAACCCAAAAAGCTAAACTTTTAATCGTATAGCTCATCCAGTTTTTCTTTTTTACAACATTCGCTGTGTGTTCCAAGAAACATCCTTTTCATTTATGATTGACCGATTATAATGAAAAGATATGTCTAAGTTATGTAAGTTTACATGTAAACAGTGCTGTAAGATTTATTCACATAAAAAGAGTTACTAAATGAAACAAAAAAAATTACTTCTTTTCTGATTCAAGCTCTAACGCTAGAAATTTCCCTGTGTAACTTCCATTTTTCTCAGCATCTCTAGCAACCTCTAATGGCGTTCCAACCGCGATTATACGCCCTCCATAGCTTCCACCATCGGGTCCCATATCAATCATATAGTCTGCATTTTTGATAACGTCCATATTATGTTCAATGACCAAAACGCTGTTACCCATATCTGTGAGATGGTGTAACACTTTTACCAGTCTGTCCACATCTGCGAAGTGTAAACCGGTTGTTGGCTCATCTAAAACGTAGAGTGTATTGCCCGTATCTCTCTTACTGAGCTCTTTTGCGAGCTTAATGCGTTGTGCTTCACCGCCGCTTAATGTCACAGCATTTTGACCCAATGTGATGTACCCCAAACCAACATCGGAGAGTGTTTGTACCTTTTGGTTAATTTTAGGAATCGCTTTAAAAAATTCGTACGCTTCATCAACACTCATATTTAAAACATCGGAGATCGATTTGCCTTTGTACTTTATCTCCAACGTTTGCGCGTTGTAGCGTTGCCCTTTACAGACATCACACTTGACCATGATGTCTGGTAAAAAGTGCATCTCTATCTTGATCTCGCCATCACCTTGACACTTCTCACAACGCCCACCTTTGACGTTAAACGAGAATCGCCCGACACTATAACCCCTGATCTGTGCCTCTTTGGTTTTAGCAAACAAGGCTCTGATTTCATCCATCACGCCGGTATACGTTGCCGGATTACTCCTTGGGGTTCTACCGATTGGGCTTTGATCCAAATAGATGACTTTATCGAGTTGATCCAAACCGATGCACTCCACACCTGCCACTTTGTTTACTTTTTTGGCACGGTTCAGATACTCTTTGGCCACAGGAAGCAAGGTTTGAAGAATAAGTGAGCTCTTACCGCTACCACTTACGCCCGTAATGGCGACAAGATTTCCCAGAGGAATTTTGACATCAAGGTTTTGGATATTATTGATGGTGACATTATTGAGTTCTATCCAACGCTCTTGTTTTCGATTCTCACGGTAGTTAATCACTTTCGTACCATTGAGGTATTGCGCGGTAAGGGTATTGCTTTTTAAAAGCTCCTCATTGGTTCCTTGAAAGACGACTTCACCACCAAATTTTCCAGCCCCTGGTCCTATATCAACAATGAAATCAGCCGTTTTAATGGTCTCTTTATCGTGTTCAACGACAATAACGGAATTGCCTTTTTTCTGCAAACTGCGAAGGGTTCGAATGAGTTTGAGCGTATCTCGCTCATGCAGACCAATGCTGGGTTCATCCAGTACGTACATGACACCTGTTAAACCACTTCCTATTTGGGATGCAATACGAATACGCTGTGCCTCACCACCACTGATGGACCTTGCATCACGCCCAAGGCTAATGTAGCCAAGTCCTACATCAAACAAGAAGAAGAGACGCTCTTTAATCTCTTTTAAAATAGGCTCTGAGATCATCTTCTGCTGTGGTTTCATCGAAGCAAAGTTTTTTTCGTCTTGAAAAAAGGCGAGACATTGATCAATCGGAAATTCTAAAATATCCGCGATGTTTTTCTTTGCCAAACGAACCGCTAAACTCTCTTTTTTCAGACGGTAACCACCACACGTGTCGCACGTCTTTTCGCTCATATAATCCCCGAGCTCTTTTTCATCTTTGAGCATATCGTAAGCGATTTTAATGACACCTTCCCATTTGCGAGTCAGTTTATGTTTTTTCCAAAAGAAGGTCGCCTCTTCCACGCCACCATGCAAAATAGATTTTTGTTGGTACTCTTCAAGCTCTTCATACGGTATTTTGGTATTAATCCCCGCAGCTTCACAAAAAGCCTGTAAGAATTTAGCGTAAAAACTTTTGTTAAATCCGTAAAAGATTTTAATCGCACCCTCTTCGATACTCACATGCTCATTAATAATCTTTTTAAGATCAAGTGTATAGCGAATACCCAAACCATCGCATGTTGGACATGCACCTTTGGGTGAGTTAAACGAAAAAGAGAGCGGTTCGAGCGGTTCAAAACTGATTTTACAATCAAAACACGCCAAATGTTCGCTGTAATGAATGTGAGAGGTTGCAAGACCCACTTCTTCCGCATTAGAGATGTCCAGCTCGACTTCGCCATAACTCTCTAAAAGTGCCTTTTCAATGTCCGTAGCAATACGATCTCTGTTCTCATCACGCACCACAACACGGTCGATAATGACTTTAATCGTATGTTTTTTCGTTTTTAAAAGCTCAACTTCTTCATCCAAACGTACCATCACACCATCAATCAGAGCACGCACATAGCCTTTGTGACGCAAAGACTCGATCATGTCTGCAAAACTCCCTTTTTTCTCACGTACCAGTGGTGCTAAGATGGAAAGTTTTGTCTCAGGAGGTAGTTTTAAGACCTGCTCGATGATATCGGCCACCGACATTTGAGAAATCTCTTTGCCACACAAGTGACAGTGCTGTTTTCCTACACGTGCGTAAAGTAGACGCAAATAGTCATAAATTTCCGTAATCGTTCCCACGGTTGAGCGCGGATTTTTACTCGTTGTTTTTTGATCAATCGCAATCGCAGGGGTTAAGCCTTCGATTTTATCGACATCGGGTTTACCCACACGATCCAAAAATTGTCGGGCATACGAAGAAAGTGACTCGATGTAGCGACGTTGCCCCTCTGCGTAGAGCGTATCAAACGCCAAGGTACTTTTGCCACTTCCACTCAGACCCGTAAAGACGACGAGCTTATTTTTAGGAATTTCTAAATTGATATTTTTAAGATTATTTTCTCTAGCACCGTAAATTTTTATCATAGGACATTCATCTCGCTCAAAATTTTATTGAGGGTTAATAGAAACATAACCACATACAAGATCAAAAGGGCAGTTTTTTGCACCTTTTTCTCGACACGATGGGATAATTTTACCCCAAAATAGACTCCAATTAAAGAGCCAATCCCCACTGCAACTCCTGCACTATAATCGACCAATCCGTGCGATGCAAGACTGATGAAACCTGAGATAGAGCCAAAAATAATAAAGAAAAGGGTCGTTCCAACCGCTTTTTTAATATCCCAGTTTAAAAAGCCAACCAGTACGGGCGTTAGAAAAATAGCTCCACCTGTTCCAGTGCTAATTGCGATTGCTCCAATCACGACACCCACGATAAAAAGCATCCCTTTTGATTCGTTAGGTTCGCTTTTGGGAACCATAGGCGCTGTAAAAAATTTGTAAATAGACATCAAAAGAATCACTGCAAAAAGAATTAGAAGAGCAAGTTGAGGCAATGCATCCACGATAAAACCACTTAGTGCCGCGCCAAACAGTGCGCCAAACCCTAAGAATATACCGCTGTTGAGGGCAAGAACGCCCGCTTTGTAGTTAACATAAGAGCCGAACATGGAACTAAAGATCATCTGCATGACAGAGATACCGATCGCTATTTTAATGTCATACCCAAAATAAATCAGCGCTGGGACTAAAATGGTACCCCCACCAATGCCAAAAAAGCCGGAGGAGAACCCTACTAAAACACCAAAAAATGCAAGCCCAACCAACATATATGCCAACTTTAAATTAAGATGTTTGATTGTACTTCAACCGCTCTTAATAAACGATTTAACGTGTGAGTTAACAAGCAAGGAGGTCTTTACATGTAAAAGGTTTTACATGTAAAGACTGAATATTTATTTGCGAGAGAGTTTGTATCCAACAGCTAGGAGTGCAATCCAAGCAGGAATGAGATAGACAGAGATGTTAATACCATCGATGAAAAGCATAATGACCAAAATCATCACAAAGAAAATAAGACAGATGATATTGCCATACGGGAACCAAAATGCTTTAAATTTAGGCTCAACGCCCTCTTTAATTTTTGCATAACGAAATTTCAGATGCGCAAAGCTAATCATAAACCAGTTGACCACAAGCGCGGAAACCACCAATGCCATCAAAAATTTAAACGCATCTTCGGGCATAAAGTAGTTAAGCACAACACACAGTCCTGTTACCAGTGCTGAAAAGAGCACGGCATTGACAGGAACGCCTTTGCTGTTAAGGCTCATCAATATTTTAGGAGCATTTCCTTGGGATGCTAAACCAAACAGCATACGTGAGTTTGAGTAAACACCACTGTTATACACGGAAAGTGCCGCCGTTAAAACGATAGCATTGAGCACATGTGCAACAAAATTTTCATTTAGACTGCTAAAAACCATTACAAAAGGTGTCACATCTTTGGTCATATTCATCCACGGCATTAAAGAGAGAAGCACCATCAATGCACCGATATAAAAGATCAAAATACGATAGATCACTTGATTGGTCGCCATAGGAATCGTATGACTTGGATCATCCGTCTCTGCAGCGGCAATACCAATCAACTCAAGTCCACCAAAGGAGAACATGATGAAGACCATTGCCATCAAAAAGCCCTTGATGCCATGCGGGAAAAATCCACCCTCAAGTGCCCAAAGATTGCTAAAATGAGCCGTCTCACCACCGTTTCCACTAATAAGCAGATAACTACCAAACGCAATCATCGAGATAATCGCCGCTACTTTGATAATGGAGAACCAAAACTCAAATTCACCGTAAATGCGAACATTGACAAGATTGACAAGATTCACCAAGACAAAGAAAAATGCCGCCGATGCCCATGTAGGAATGTTGGGAAGCCAAAAATGCACAAATGTGCCAATGGCGGTGAGTTCAGCCATACCGACTAAAACGTACAAAATCCAGTAGTTCCAACCCGATGCAAAACCTGCAAACGGATGCCAGTATTTGTTCGCAAAATGGCTAAATGAACCAGCAACTGGCTCTTCAACGACCATTTCGCCCAGTTGACGCATAATCATAAATGCAATAAATCCACCCAACGCATACCCTAAAAGTACCGCTGGACCTGTGAGTTGAACGGTTGTAGAAACCCCTAAAAAAAGACCCGTACCAATAGCCCCGCCCAACGCAATAAGTTGAACGTGTCTATTTTTAAGACCTCGTGAAAGACCTTTTGTGTGCATACCATTTCCCTTACTCTAGTAAAAATCAAAGCGTCATTGTACCTTTTTTCAAAAAAATTTCCCCTGCCAGATGATGAAAAAAACAACACCTTTTTCTTTTCGTTAAAATAGAATTGTCTTTATTAGGCTAAAATTCATTTTACATGTAAACTATTCAGACTGAAACAAGGAGTCACCATTGGGTACCACCATACGCTCTTCCGATACCACAGAACAAGGTGCAACCGTTGTGATTACGCACCGCGTCAACGAAGATGAACAAGCACGCTACGACGTGTGGCTGAGTGAAGTTGGCACTGTGTGTAAAGCATCAATAGGCTATATCGATAGACAAATCATACATCCTATCGCAGGGCTTACGACAACCTATACCATTATCATTCGCTTTGACACGATTGAACATCTGCATACGTGGATGAACTCAACATCGCGTAAAGAGCTGATCGAAGAGGTGCGTCCGCTTTTATCCAAAGATGATCACTTTTTTATCAGCAGTGGTTTAGATTTTTGGTTTACGCCAGAGGGAGCAAAAGCCAAAGTACCCGTACGTTGGAAACAATTTTTTGTGACATGGTCGGCGATTTTTCCATTAGCACTTTTAGTGCCTATGATCATCATTCCACTCCTTCGTTTTTTAAATATCCCGCAAAATCACTACACCGATATGCTTTTTGTGACATGCAGCATTGTTTTTATGATGGTTTATGTCGTTATGCCACGCTACACCAAAGCTATCCAAAATTGGCTCTTTCATTAATCATTGCTTTTTTTACTCAGGAGGGAAAGATATTTTCTATCCTTCCCTCCTTACTTTTTCCTTTAATATATAATTTAAATAGTTTAAAATATAATGTTCCACAGGTGCATATTAAGGGGAAAATATGAAAGAAGCTGTCATTCAAGCGATGGAGAATTTTTGCTCAACGATTTTGTGTGAAATTCCTAAAGAGACGATTCAACTCGGAAACTACTTTTATGGCTCAGCCATTGCCCTTATTGAAAATGAGTGTGAACATATGTGGTATCTTTTTTTTGAAAAAAAAGTATTGGATGAGATTGCATTCAATCTTCTTTTTGAAGAAAATCTTAGTGAAAATGACTTAGATGATCTTCTCAAAGAGATCGCCAATCAGATCATTGGTTCTGCTAAAGTGCTCTTAGAAGAAAAATACCCTGACAACCACTACCACCTCAGCGTGCCTGAATTTATGGGCAATGTCGCAACACCATTTCCTATTCCACTGCAAGAGATACAACACTTTCAAGTCAAAAACAGCACGTTTGTCATCGCCCAATAAACTTTACATGTAAACAAACGAAACGTTCCTTAGACAAAAGCACGCTTTCGTTCACCCAACTTTTTTTCTTAAGTCACCTCTTTGCATAGTTCTGTATAATCAACTTCTTTTCACTGTTAACCATTGTCTGTGGGGGTGCCCTAAAAAGCTGAGATCATACCCCAAGAGGTCATTAATGTGGCTTCATGAACCTGATCTGGGTAATGCCAGCGTAGGAAATAAGGAGATATCCATGAGTAAAGTACTCGATAATTTAGAGAAGATTGACGCTTCTTACATTCAAAACTTCCCAAGTTCCAAAAAAATCTACATTCAAGGATCACGCAAAGACATTCAAGTCCCAATGCGAGAAATCACGCTTAGTGCGACTTCGCTTCGTGATGGCACGTTTGAGGAAAATCCACCGCTTCATGTCTATGATACTTCAGGTGTTTACACCGATCCCAATGTCAAGATCGACCTGCACAAAGGGTTAGCACCACTGCGTGCGAAATGGATCGAAGAACGAGCTGACACCGAACAACTAGCCGATTTTAACTCCGTCTATTTTCATAAACGTCATGACGACGCTGAACTTACCGCCCTCCGTTTCCCCAATCTCAAAAAACCACGTCGCGCGCTTAAAGGCAAAAATATCACCCAAATGCACTACGCGCGTCAAGGCATCGTTACGCCTGAGATGGAGTATGTTGCCATTCGTGAAAACTGCAACCTTGAAGAGGCGCGCAAGAACAAACTCTTAGGCGCTCAACACAAAGGCGAGCATTTTGGAGCAAACTTACCCGATGTTTACACCGCAGAATTTGTCCGCCAAGAGATCGCCGCAGGTCGTGCCGTTCTTCCACTCAATGTCAACCATCCCGAAGCCGAGCCGATGATTATCGGACGCAATTTCATGGTTAAGATCAACGCCAACATCGGTAATTCCGCCACGACCTCCTCCATCGAAGAAGAGGTCGAAAAGATGCTCTGGTCAACCCGTTGGGGTGGCGACACCGTGATGGACTTGTCCACAGGTAAGAACATCCATGAAACCAGAGAGTGGATACTCCGCAACTCCGCCGTGCCTATCGGTACCGTGCCAATTTACCAAGCGTTAGAAAAAGTAAACGGCATCGCCGAAGACCTTACGTGGGAAGTCTTCCGTGATACCCTCATCGAGCAAGCCGAACAAGGTGTAGACTACTTCACCATTCACGCAGGTGTGCGCCTCGCTTACGTTCCTATGACGGCGAAACGCCTCACAGGCATCGTCTCTCGTGGCGGTTCTATCATGGCAAAATGGTGTCTGCACCATCACAAAGAGAGTTTTTTATACACCCATTTTGAGGAAATCTGTGACATCATGAAAGCGTACGACGTCGCCTTTTCACTCGGCGATGGTTTACGCCCAGGTTCTTTGTACGATGCCAACGATGAAGCGCAATTTGCCGAACTTGAAACCTTAGGAGAACTCACCAAAATCGCATGGAAACACGACGTGCAAGTGATGATCGAAGGGCCTGGTCACGTGCCGATGCAAATGATTAAAGAAAACATGACCAAAGAGTTAGAGGACTGTTTTGAAGCCCCCTTCTACACACTTGGACCCTTGGTTACCGACATCGCTCCGGGGTACGACCACATTACCTCAGCCATCGGTGCAGCACAAATCGGTTGGTACGGCACAGCCATGCTCTGCTACGTCACGCCAAAAGAGCACTTAGGACTGCCAAATAGAGAAGACGTCAAAGAAGGCATCATCGCCTACAAAATCGCCGCCCACGCCGCAGACCTCGCCAAAGGTTTCCCAGGAGCACAAATCCGTGACAACGCGATGAGTAAAGCCCGTTTTGAATTTCGCTGGTACGACCAGTTCAACATCGGCTTCGACCCAGACCGAGCCCGCGAATACCACGACAAAACCTTGCCAGTCGAAAGTGCCAAAGTCGCGCACTTCTGCTCCATGTGCGGCCCAAAATTTTGCTCCATGAAAATCTCGCAAGATGTAAGAGATTATGCTGCTAAAATTGGTGCTGAAGATGTGAATGTTGCGTTAGAAAAAGGGTTGGAAGAACAAGCCGAACACTTTAAAGAGAGTGGTGGACAGATTTACATGTAAAACGTTTCGTCCTTGTTCTTCAGCAAGGACGAAAACCCTTGTTGCCGCTTTAAAATACTCTTTAAATAACTTTACATGTAAAGAATTTTGAAAGAGAAAAAGTCATTTAAAGTAGTCTGTCGTCTTTATCTTTTAAATATACTGCCGTAATTTTTTTCATACAACAATTGATTTTTTTCTTGATTAGGCTGAATCAAATTTTCTCTTTTTGGTGGCATCATAGCACCTTTGACAATTTCATAACCTAATTCATTCTTTTTATTCTTATCACTAGAGTAACGCCACCCATTGCCACCTGTTGCAATAGGAGTGTTATTAGTAATTAATATTGTTCCTCCGTGTACTGAATCTTGACCAAACCACAAATATACCCAAATATCACCGCCTATTTCATAATAGCGCCAACAAAGATACCTATTAGTTGCAGGTTTAGTAATATCACAAACTTTTGAAGAATCAATTTTTTCAGTTAAATAAATTCCTTCCATAGCTTTTTCTGCCGACTTTTGCAACTCAATTCTTTTGTCATTATCAGAAATAAATTGAAGCGATTCAATAGCTTTCCCACAACCAGATAGTAAAAAACTAACAAAAACAAGTAAAAATAATTTCATTTTTAACCTTTAGCCACTAACCATCTATTTTTGAGTTAATTGTAACTAAATTTTTATAGAAATCCTTTTACTTCACCCCGTGATGCGGATTATCCCCCGTTCGCTCTACCAATTCGTCCATATTTTCCCCACCGATAAAATAGGCTTTTCCAAACCCGAAGGTCGCTTCGCCGTAATGCACTTTGAATTCGTACAGATTAAAGTCGGTCATTTTTTTGAGGGTTGCGACCATTTTGGTATCAAACTTTTGTGCAAACAAACCCAGTACTTCTTCAAAACGTTCTGTCCAACGAACGATTTTGGTGCTATCGCATTGCAAGGAGACGCGTTTTCTGGCAAATAAGTTCTCTGTTTTGCTCTCATCTTCCACGAAAAAAAGCGATGCTTTGGGATTTCTTTGAATGTTTTTAGCATGTGTGGCAATATCGGAGATGTAGACGTAAAAACGGTTGTTGTCATACACATACGGGGCATACGAGCTAAACGGGTCTCCTTTTGCGTCAAGTGTACCGATGATGGCGGTTTGGATGTTGGCTATAAACTCTTTCATATTGGCTTCTTTGCTTCTTTTTTTATTTCATTGTAGCACGAAAGAGTAAATCTTTTGGCTCATATTTGCGTTACAATACCTTTTTAAAAATCGTTACATGTAAAGAGTCTTTGCTATGAATATCGTTGTTGCGATCTTGTCGATTTATGTTTTTATTCTCTTTGGATTTATCGCGAAAAAAATCTTTAAAGAGCAGATACAAGAGCGCGGCATGAGCATCATTACCGTCTATTTTCTGCACCCAATTTTCTCTTTTTGGGGACTTTCCACCAGACCCATCACACTTTCTTTACTGCAAGTGCCCTTGTATTATGTGCTCATTTCATGCCTAACAATCTTTCTTGGCTACATTTTTGCGCGACTTTTTTTTACGGACGATAAAGAAAAAGCGATCATGAGCATCGCCGTAGCGCTTGGCAATACGGGCAACCTTGGTATTCCTTTGGGCATTGCGCTCTTTGGTGAGGAGTCCATCATTTACACCAGCATGATCAGCGTTGCCAATACCTTTATGACCTATACGTTGGGCGTTTTCTTCTACTCAGGTGGCACCTCCAATCTCAAAGCGTCCTTGCTCAACATCGTCAAACTTCCTGTCATCTGGGCATCTTTTATCGCCCTAGCACTGAATTTCGCACAGATTCAGATTCCACCGACGATTTTCAAGTCATTGGAAATGGGTGCCTACTGTATGATTGTGCTTCAACTCATCGTTTTTGGTATGTATCTGTGCAATGTCAAAATCAAAACGCTCAATTACAAACTGCTTTTACATGTAAATCTTGTGAAGTTCATCGTTGCGCCCTTACTGAGTGCGTGGATACTTTTTTACCTGCTTCCCATCGAGCCCTTAGTTGCGGCCATCTTGTTGGTACAGCTCATCATGCCTTTAGCGCTCAATAACATCAATGTCGCGGCCATTTATGGGTGTAAACCCGTCGATGTCGCTTCTTTGGTCTTTTTCACCTCGTTTATTTTCATTCCTTATCTTATGTTTATCAGTTATCTTTTAAACTATTTTCATATCGTTTCACTCTAAAAATTTATTTTTTTTATAGCTTTATTTGCCTCGCTTAGCAGTATAATTTCATGTTTATTTTATCTCATCCACACGTATCTGTGCTATCAAAAGGAAACTATATGATTTCAAGTCATCTTGGCGTATCTCCGCGTATCGACCCCACCGCGTATATCGCTCCCAATGCCATGGTTTATGGCAATGTTACGATTGGTGCGAATGCTCGCATTATGTTTGGAGCGCAAATTATCGCAGAAGGCGGATCAATTACCATTGGTGAAGAGTGTGTTATTATGGAAAATGCCGTGCTTCGAAGTCTTGACAATCACCCTTTAACCATTGCAAACAACTGCCTTATAGGCCCTCACGCACATGTCGTTGGCTGTCATTTAGAGGAAGAAGTCTTTGTCGCTACCAATGCCTCTGTGTTGCACGCTTCCCATGTGGGTGCACGCAGTGAAATTCGCATTGGCGCCGTGGTTCACATCAAGTCGCATCTCAAAGCTGACAGCATGGTGCCCATCGGTTGGGTTGCCGTAGGCGATCCAGCATCCATTCTGCCAACCGAAGAGCATGAGTGCATCTGGCGCATCCAAAAACCTCTGAATTTTCCTCTCAGCGTTTATGGACTTGACCGTGATGAAGCCACAACCAAAAGAGTCACGCAAAAGCTCTGTGCTAAACTGGAAAGTTTAAAAGAAGAGTAATCTTTTTCACCCCTTTTGGTAAAGATGAGTGATTTTTACATAATCGTAAAAATCACTCAACAATAAATAACGCATCCCAATATCCTCAAAGCGTTTCAGCATCACAACATCCCCCGCATTGTAAAGATTGGCACTGTGTAAAAACTCTTTTGGGTAACGTTTTTTCTCAAAGGGATACTCCGAAAAACAGTTCATAAAATTGGTAAAAAGGTTGTTGATAATGAGCTCTTTCGCAGGAGTTGGTGCATGCAAATAGTCTTTCACCTTTTCAAACTCTCTGCAGATGTACTCTAGACATTGTTGCATGCGTCACTGCTTAAACAGGCGTTGATATTTTGGGGAATGGGCATCTTTACATGTAAAAGCAAATTAAGTCTTGGAATGTCGAAACCGCAGAGCTTAACGTCGCCTATGTGTAAGAGTGGCCTGCGAATTAAAATAGGCTCTTTCACCATCTTTTCGATGAGGCTCTCTTTGGTGTAATCTTCCACTTTAAACGTGCCATCTTTGAGTTGTGGCGCAAACGGGTTGAGCATCTCTTTGGGCGTTAATCCTTGGAAAAAGGATTCTAGTGTTGGCACATCCCAAGGCGTGTCTAAAAGACTCCTCACTTCAAAAGTGACACCGTGTTCGTCTAAAAGTGCTTTTTGGCGGGCATTGCCACTGCAACCTCTCTTTTCGTAAAAGATGACCTGATGGGGTGTCGCTTTAAACATTATCACTCCTTTGCGTTTAGGTAGGTCTATGCAAAAGCTATGCCAAACATCATACCACTAAAATCTAGCTTAATAAACAATTTAAACTAAATAAACTATAATAAGACGTATATACCAAGGTTTGGAAGAGTTTTTGCTTTGTTTGGTTAAATCATCTGAAAAGGAATCGCATTGGATCCAGTCGATCAAGAGTATGTCGCACGCAAACTTCTCTCAGGATTTGAAAATCTCTTAGACATTAGTGTTGATTTTGTGGCGGAGCTTGGCACGACCAATATTACGATTCAAAAACTTTTAAAGCTCGAAAAGGGCTCGGTTATTGACCTTGAAAAACCTGCTGGTGAGAGCGTTGAGCTCTATATCAATAACAAAATCTTTGGTAAAGGAGAAGTGATGGTGTATGAAAAGAACCTCGCTATCCGTATCAATGAAATTTTAGACTCCAAAACCGTCATCCAATACTTTAAAAAAGAGAACGTATGAGAATTTTCTGTGCACTCTTCTTTTTACTCACATGGGTAAATGCTTCTAATTTATTGACCTACAATGTCTATGAAAGAAGTGATCGCGTCGATGTAATGCTTTCGTTTGATGCGCCCCATGAAGGCGGTATCTCTCAGAAAAATGATGCGACCTCCATTACGTTAACCATTAACGATCTTGGCTACGATAAGATGATTGAAAAGAGCATTAACTCCGCTATTATCCAAGAACTGACCATCATTCCTGAAAAAAACAATACCCTCAAAGTCGTGCTTAAAAGCGATAAAAAAGTGAGCGTTGTTGCTTCAAAAACAGTCGATGGTTTTGGGCTTCGCATACGCAGTAGTGTCATGCAAGCACCCACACAAAACTCCGATACTGTCAGCACACCTCTTCCAACGGCAACCACTTCGGCTGATTTTGTCGATACGCGCTACATCATTGTCATTGTTGTGTTACTTGCTCTTGTGGTGCTTATGCTTTGGATCAAAAAACGTCTTGGCATACAAACGATTAAACCTTCTTCCAAGTCCGGGGGCGGTGGTAAATCATGGCTCTTTAACCCAAAAACAGGCGGGCAACAAGAGGTAACGCTCCTGCATAAAAAGCAAATTGACAACCAAAACAGTGTGGTTCTTTTTGAATATGGCACGATTCGATACCTTGTGATGACAGGAAATTCCAACGTACTTTTGGAGAAATTTCAAAATGGTGAAGTCAAAGATGACAACGATTTTGAGAAAGTTTTTGAAGAGAATCGTAGACGTTTGGATGACTATCTCAAAATTCAAGATACAAAACTGAACACCTATAAAAGTAAAGCTTCGGCAGATTACCCACCTATGGATGAGGCACGCTAAACCCTTATGCATATTGCTATCTCCATTTTGTCCATTTACGCCTTTATTTTACTCGGCTTTATGGCAAAACGAATGCTCAAAGAGCAACTCAATGAAAAAGGAATGGTGCTTCTAACCATCTATTTTTTACAACCCATTCTCTCGTTTTGGGGACTTTCAAGCCGCCCTATCGACTTTCACCTGATGCAAGTTCCTCTTTTGTATGTCGCCGTCTGTTTAGTCTGTGTGGTTGCCAGTGGCAGCGTTGCTTATTTCTTTTTCAAAGATGCCAAAGATAAGTCCATCGTGACCATCAGTGCCATTATTGGCAATACCAGCAATCTAGGCATTCCTTTAGGTATTGCCCTCTTTGGCGATGAATCTATCATCTATACGAGTCTCTTAACGGTTGCAAATGTCTTTGTGGTCTACACCTTAGGTGTTTTCATCTACTCACGCGGCAATTCAAGCATGAAAGAGTCTTTACTCAATGTGGTGAAGCTTCCCGTCATTTGGTTCGCTTTTTTAGCCCTTATCTTTAATGTACTGGAGATCAAGGTAACACCTTCTATTTTACGCTCCTTAGAGATTGGTGCATACACCTCCATGGGAATGCAACTGCTTACCTTTGGTATGTATATTTATAATATGCAACTCAAAAGCATCAACTATCAACTTCTTTTACATGTAAGCCTTTTAAAGTTTCTTATCACGCCATTGATCGCGGGATTTATGCTCTTTATTCTCTTTCCACTCTCGCCTATTGCTTCAGGACTGATCTTTTTGCAAATCATCGTCCCCTTAGCCGTTACAAACATTAATCTCGCCGCTCTTTACGATTGCAAACCCCTTGATGTCACAGTTTTGGTCTTTTTTACCTCACTGTTGTTTATTCCTTTTTTAATTGCTATCAGCTATCTGCTTCAATACTTTAATATTGTAAGTTTCCCTTCATGAATATCAACGACAAAGACGCACGCGTTAAATACATCAGAGCGCTTGAACGCTTTTTGGGCAGTTGTGTCAGTGCCCTTAAAAATGAAAATTTTGATTTTATTTTGTTTGTAAAACGTGCGGAAAAAGGGCTTAAGACACTCAAAAAAGTCGACCCTATACGACTTGATTCGACCTATACCAATGGACTGCAAAACTATGCCAATTTGGTTTCAAATACTGTTGCAAATCTAGAAGGAATCGATGTTGAAGAGACACACAAACGCCTCTTAAAAGAGGCTAATTTGCTAGAGAAAGAGAAATATCGAGGGAGTTATAAAAAAGAGAAACATAAAGCACAAGGCTTTAATGACGGTTATTGAGCAAAAAAAGTTGCGATAGACTCTCTCATCAACGCTCCATCTTCAATGCGGTTAATTTTATCTCTAAATTCAGACGCTTCACGAAACCCTTTTGAGTAGGTATGCAGATGCTTCCGAAAAATAGAAACACCTTTTTGACCATAAAAATCAACCATTGCATCGTAATGCTCTAAGACAATTTCTAAGATTTTTGTTTTTTCAACATGCACTAACTCATTTTTAATCTGATAAAAAATCCACGGATTTCCCACCGCCCCTCGCCCAATCATCAAACTATTACAACCCGTCAGCTCTTTTACATGTAACGCTTTTTCATAGCTGGTGATATCGCCATTGGCAATGAGAGGAATCTTCACAGAGGCACGTGCTCTTGCAATCGCTTGATAATCCACTTCCGCTTTGTACGCTCCTGCACGCGTCCTGCCGTGCATACTCATAAAATCAACCCCTGCACTTTCACACGCTTGAGCTATCTCTTCAGGAATCTTAGTGGTAAACCCCAGACGCACTTTTGCACTGGTGTAGCGTTTATTCGAATGGGTCTTAATTGTTTCAATGATTTTTTGCATATGTGGAAGATTGAGAAGTAGCGATGACCCCGCTTCTTGGGAGATGATTTTAGGCACAGGACAGCCACAATTCAGATCAATCCCATCGATGCCTTCAATGTCATTCAGAGCCAACACTGCCTCTTTAATTGAGACTAAATCTGATCCTGCAATTTGAACGATGTAGGGTGTCTCTAACGGTGATTTAGTAATCATCTTAAATGTTTTTTCGGAACCATAACGCAAGGCATTTGCACTAATCATCTCTGAAAAAGTGATATCAGCACCAAATTTTTTAACAACAGAACGGAAAGGGAGGTCGGTAAAGCCAGCAAGGGGTGCAAGGGCTAAAATGCCCTTACTAAAATCTATCTCGTGCGTCATACGTGCAAAAATTTGTCGATGTTGATATTTTTACCGTTATCTCTTAAAAACATAATTGTTTTAAAGTTTATAAAGTCTTCTGCATCGCTATGGATCAGAAGCTCACGAATTTTATCAATCATTTGAAGGTCATACAGAACATATAAGTAAGCATCCGCAGCAACAACGCCTTTGCTGTTATAAAGCTTCTCAAACAGCGCAATGAGTGCATCGGGTGTCAGTTTCATTTTCATTTCACGGGCCAATTCAAGATAATCTGCTCTATCCGCACTAAACTGCTCAAACATATCTTCAATCGATTTTATATCCATTTCAAAACTATCATCAGCGTCTAAGTAACGCTCCATCAAACGACGGAATATTTTTTTATCTGTTGGGAAATCATATCGCTTAATCTCATTGAAACTTGCAAAGCCAATGAGTGCCTCGTAGGCTTTAACACAGAGTTCGCTCTCCAATGTTTTACAGTTTTTAAGTACCTCAAGTGCAAAACGAGGTTCGATTTTAAGACGATTAATACTGTTTTGAATCACAAGAGGATTCGTTTTAGCCAATCTATATTTTTTGAGATCTTCATAATTACCATTAGCAACACTGATGGCAACAGCACATACTTTTGCCACATCTTCTTCAAGAAAAGTTGCTGGCAAGGTTGCATCAAAGCGCATACTTTGAAGCGCTTTACCTGCAAATTTAAATCCATCTGTTTTATACGACGTGGTGACTTCTTCACCTAAAATACGGTTTTTAACGGATTCTTGAAAAAGTTCTATATCTTTTTTCAAGGCTCTTTTATAGAGAAAATCTTTGAAATTGTAAAATACCAAGTGCCCGATAGATGCAATCGCTAATAAGAGAACAGGAAGAACCGCCCAAAACGCTACAGGGAAGGTTAATGAGAAACCAAACAATTCAAAGGTATAACTCTCACCATTAAAACTATAGACATAAAGCCCAATAGCTAACATATAAATTAGTGTTACCAGGATATAGCGTTTGATTCCCATGACTTCCTACCTATTTGTTTTTTGCTGATTTTTCAATAATTTCTCTGCACACAATACAATAACGTGCATGTGGCTTAACTTTAAGACGTTGAAACCCGATATCTTCTTCACACATCTCACAAATACCATAACTTCCATTTCTAATTTTGTTGAGTGCAAACTCTATCTCGTTGAGCTCTTTCATCTGTTGTGCACTAATCGCTTGCTCGATCATACGATCGGTACTGACCGAAGCATGATCTGCTTCATCGCCTACATCGGTATCTTTAAGATCTTCGATCTCTCGCATCGAGTCTTCGATATTTTTTTTGATTTGAACTCTTCTCTCTTTTAGAAGATCCTCAAAGTGCTTTAGCTCGTGTTCTCTCATCCTTTGTTTCCTTTACAAAAAATTGACCTGAAATAAACCTGCATTATAATCAACTATTTATGATAGGGATGATTGTTTTTTATACATAATCCCCTATAAATCTGCTCAAATAAAACCACTTTAGCGATTTTGTGCGCATATGTTAATCTACTTAAACTTATAATCTTTTGAGTTTTACCTAAAAAGCCCTCTTCGAACCCAAAAGCACCTCCAATGAAAAAATTAATGCTCACATCTTGATCGAAAAGTGCACTAAATTGCTCACTGCTGAGCTGTTCGCCTTCGACATCAAGTGCAACATTGTACCCTTTTAAATGGGATTCGTACGCTTTTGTGTAAGAAGCTCTCGCTTCTTTCTCTCCGATCATCTGAGCGGAGGCAATTTGCTTATTAAAGATCTTGACCTCTTCGACTTTTGCAAAGCGAGAGATCATTTTAGTATACTCAGAAGCGATGGCATCGAGTGCTTTATCGCTGCTTTTTTCGATCGTAAAGACCTTTACATTCATGCTTTGAGTCTTAACTCAAATGCATCATTTTTACAACTCTCGCCCAAAAGCTTCAACAAGTCAGCGACCACCTTTTTCATATCGGTACGGGTAACAATCATGTCAATCAAACCATGATCCAATAAGAACTCCGCTTTTTGAAACCCTTCTGGTAAATCAGCCCCTATGGTCTGTTTAATAACCCGCTGACCTGCAAAACCAACAAGTGCGCCCGGCTCTGCCATAATAATATCGCCCAAAAAGGCAAAGGATGCACTTACCCCACCCATTGTTGGATCGGTTAGGATAGAGATGTAAGGCAATTTGGCATCGGCTAGTTTGGTCAAAGCGGCTGAAGTTTTAGACATTTGAAGCAAAGAGAAGGTGCTCTCTTGCATACGCGCACCACCACTGGCACTGACAATAATTAAGCCCTCTTTATTGGCAATCGCACGATTAATGGCTCTGACAATCTTCTCGCCCTCAACAGAGCCTAAACTTCCACCCATAAAGGCAAAGTCAAAGACAACAATTTGAGCAGGTACACCCTCAATACTGCACGAGCCACACATAACAGACGAATTTTTGCCTGTTTTTTCTTGTGCTTCTTCAATACGTTTTTTATAGGATTTTTTATCCACAAATTTGAGTGGATCAATAGGAAGAAGATTGGTATCAAACTCGATAAAACTTCCCTCATCACACAGTTGTTCGATTCGCTGTTTTGCAGAGATTCGCATGTGGAAACCGCACTTAGGACAAACATTGAAACGTTGTTCGATCTCTTTATAATACATTAATGATTGGCACGCACTGCATTTGACCCAGTGGCTTGGTGCCTCGCTTGGAGCAGATTGTGTTTTTCGAATTTTAGAGAAAATTTCTGCAAATCGCATAGGTTTTTATCCTCTTTTAAAGCTAATTGCTTATAAATAAACTTTTTATTTTATCAAAAATTTCCTTATCTTTGCTTACGAGGAAAATATCACCCTCACAAAAGGTGTGCAAATCTTTGCACATAAACAGTCCCGCTTCCACATCATACGAGCGCATTACACCTTCATAAAGGACAAAGGAAACATCGTGTGCATAGGCAAGAGAGAGGGCAAAAGCCCCTGGAGAGCGGTACTTTATTTTGGCACTTTGCAGCGTGTCATGCGCTTTTTGGGAACAGTAGGAACGTTCAAAAATTCCCACCTTTGAAAAGGCATTACATGTCACATTTTCAAAGCTATTTTTTCCTATTTTTCCTTGTCGAAAACCCGTCTCATCTTTGATAAATACATCACCATTCGCTAAGTTTGTAATGATAGCTTTCGTACATTTCTCACCTTCAAAATAAGCGATAGAGGTTCCATAATAGGGAAGATGGGAAAGTAGATTGTCACTGCCATCAATCGGGTCTAATATAATGCGTGCGGAGGCATTAAGGGATGGTATCACCCCACTCTCCTCCGAGACAATCTCACCAAACACTAAAAGATGTTTAATGAAAATTTGCTCCGCTTCAAGATCAATGCCAGCGCTCACATCGCCGCCTGCACCAATGGCAAAAGAGTGGTGATGTGACGCATCTAACCCTTTTACATGTAAAAGCTCATAGAGCTCCTCATTGGCGCATAAAGCAGCTGTAATAAAATTCACGGCTGGCTCATTATCCAAGCAATTTTTTAATGATGTTAAGAGCGGCTTCTTTGCCCTCTTTTGCAGCAGTCACCACAAGGTCTGAGCCTCGTTTACAATCACCACCCGCATAGACACCTGATTTGGTTGTTTGGTACTCATGATTGACCACAATACACCCTGATTTATTGACTTCAATGCCATTTTCTGCCAAGAACGTTGGAATACTTGGCGTAAAGCCAAGCGCGAATATGATGATATCGCCATCCACTCTAAAATCGCCACCTTTTACGATTTCAACGCATTGGCGACAACTCGCATCTTTGGCACCCAAAATCGTTTTATGCATGTCAATGCCAATCACTTGTCCATCAGAGTTCACCAAAATCTCTTTCGGTGTCACGTTATAAACAAACTCAGCACCCTCTTCGATGGCATTTTTAAACTCTTTTTTGGATCCAGGCATATTGTATTTATCACGCCTATAAAGACAGGTAACACTTTTTGCACCCTCACGAATCGAGGTTCGCAAACAATCCATCGCCGTATCGCCACCACCAATGACGATAACGTTTTTGCCTTTGACTTCAAATTTTTTATCATAGCTCTCGGTGAAAAGTTTTTTCTGAATAGCACGCAAAAAATCAATCGCCATAAAAACACCCGTGGCATTTTCGTTCGCCACATTGGCTTTACGAGGGCTTTCTGCTCCCACACTTAAGAAGAGCGCATCGTGGGTGTGTGCAATGTCATCAAAGCTGACATCTTTGCCAACATTAGTGTTTACATGTAAATCCATTCCCGCATCTTGAAGCCATCTGACACGACGGGCTACAACCTCTTTATCCAGTTTAAAACCGGGGATGCCGTACGTTAAAAGTCCACCTGCTCTGTTTTGTCTCTCGTACATACTCACCGCAATACCCGCACGCAACAAATAGGTCGCACAGGCAAGCCCCGCAGGACCTGCACCAATGACAGCCACTTTTTTCTTCGTGGTAATTCCTGGGAAACTTGGCTTCAACCCTTTTTTAAATCCCTCTTCCGAGATAAACGTTTCAATCGCGCCAATGGTAATGGCACCATGCCCGTCATTGAGCGTACAATCCCCTTCACACAAACGATCTTGAGGACAAATACGCCCCGTAATTTCGGGGTACGGATTGCTCTCATTGGAGAGGTTAAATGCCAAATCGCGCTTCATTGCACTGGTGGCTTTGAGCCAAAAAGGAATGTAGTTATGCAAAGGACATTTACTATGACAAAAAGGATCGCCACATTGAATACAACGATCGGCTTGCAAAGAGGCATCTTCTTTACTCAAAACTTCATAAATCTCTTTAAAATCTTTAACTCTATCGCCACTTGAGCGTTTGCGTGGCTCACATCTCTCTTCATTCACAAAATTTTGCATCTTAGTCTCCTTGCTCCGGATTAAGTGGCACCTTTGTCATATCTTTAGGTCGCACTATCCAAAAATCTCTTACCGCGTGGCGGAAATTCTCTAAAATATGGGTTGCTTTAAAGCTTGCCGTTTCATTGATGTGGGTACGAAGCATACGTTTTAAGAAGTGACGCGCTTCATCCATATCATCCGTATCAATACGCTCAGCGATCACCAGCTCTTGATTGAGTTTATCAATAAAATCACGTGTTTCATCGTAAATAAACGCGACGCCACCCGTCATACCTGCGCCAAAATTGACACCCGTACTGCCTAAGATAGCAACCAACCCGCCTGTCATATACTCACACGCGTGATCTCCCGTTCCTTCAACAACCGCTGTTGCACCAGAGTTTCTGACACAGAAACGTTCCCCAACATTGCCTGCGATGTAAAGTTTACCACCCGTTGCACCGTATAAACAGGTATTGCCCGCACACGAGTAGTCTCTGCCTTGATATTTTGGTGCAATAACAATTTTGCCGCCATTCATACCTTTCCCAACGTAATCATTGGCAGTGCCTTTGAGGTTAATGCTAATACCATTGGATAAAAATGCGCCCAACGATTGCCCTGCTACACCGTTGAGTCTAAAGACGATGCTATCATCTTTGAGCCCTTTATTGCCGTAAAACTTTGCGATTTCACCGCTGATGAGCGTTCCGAAACTACGGTTGGTATTGCAAATATTTTTATGTAAAACTATTTTCTCATCGGGATTTTCAATGACTTTATAGACATCTTTTAAAATCTCTTTCTCAAATTCATTTTTATCAAACGGATCATTCGACTTTCCATTGTGCGTATCAGGACCTTCCAGTCTCATCAATACGGAAGAAAAATCAAACTTCTTCGCAAAGGCATCGTCTATGACATGTAAAAGATCACTACGTCCAATAATATCTTCCATACGTGTATAACCAAGGTGTGCAAGAATCTCTCTCACATCCTCCGCTAAAAGGGTAAAGAAGTTAACAAGCTTGTCAACTGTGCCTACAAAATGCTCTCTAAGTTTTTCATCTTGTGTTGCCACACCCACAGAACATCGGTTTAAGTGGCAAACGCGAAGTACTTTACATCCGATAATCGTTAAAGAGAGTGTTCCAAACGCATAACTCTCCGCTCCGAGTAAAGCCGCTTTAATAACATCTAACCCCGTTTTGAGTCCACCATCGGTTTGAAGATGCACGCTATCACGTAAATGGTTTGCTTTAAGGGCATTGTGTGCTTCACTTAACCCAATTTCCCAAGGATTGCCCGCAAATTTGATCGATGTGAGTGGGGCAGCACCTGTACCGCCGTCCCCTCCTGAGATGATGATCTTATCGGCATACGCTTTTGCAACACCTGCCGCAATCGTTCCAACACCTGCCGTTGAAACAAGTTTAACAGTAATAATTGCGTCTGGATTGATCTGTTTCATATCAAAAATAAGTTGCGCCAAATCCTCAATCGAATAAATATCGTGATGAGGCGGTGGTGAAATCAGTGTCACGCCAGGAATCGTGTAACGTAAACTTGCAATAAGTGGCGTTACTTTGTGTCCTGGAAGTTGTCCACCCTCACCTGGTTTTGCACCTTGCGCTACTTTGATCTGAATCTCTGTGGCGGAGCGTAAATACTCAGGTGTCACACCAAAACGACCGGATGCAATCTGTTTAATACGTGAGTTTTTATTGGTTTTAAGACGCTCAGGAGCCTCACCACCCTCACCAGAGTTACTCATACCACCAATCTTATTCATCGCTTCACCAAGCGCTTCATGTGCTTCAGGAGAGATGGAACCCAAACTCATCGCCGCAGTTGAAAATCGCCCAAAGATAGCCTCTTTGGATTCGACTTTGTCTAATGCGATTGGCTCACGATCGGATTTGAGCTCAAAGAAATCTCTAATCATTTTAAGTCCACGATTATTCACTAATTTCGTAAACTCATGAAAATCTTTTTTATCACCTGTGACGGTTGCTTTATGGATCGCATGGATCGCATTTGGATGGTAATCATGGTACTCTTGCCCATCAATGTATTTGTAGAAACCACCAATTTCAAGAGGGAAAAGCTTTTTAGTGATGTTCAGCTCATAGGCATGCTGTTGATTACGATTTAAACGCTCTTCAATATCTTCATACGAAAGCCCAGGAATAAGAGAAATTGCACCGTCAAAACACTCATGTACAACATCTTTTCCCAATCCTAAAACGTCAAAAAGTGCTGAGTTTTTATACGATGCAATCGTTGCAATGCCCATCTTAGACATGACTTTTAAAAGTCCTTGACCTAAAGCGTGATTGACATTTTTAAGTTTTGTTTTGATCTCATAAGCACCCATTTCACTCTTTTTGCCCTCATCTAAAACGGTTGCATAGAGTAAGTAAGGATAAATTGCACTCGCGCCAAATCCTATCATACAGGCACATGAATGGGTATCAAGTGCTTCACCTGAAATCGTTACAATGGAGGCAAGTGAACGAACACCCTCATCCAGCAAGACTTGGTTCACTCGACCAATAACCATAATCATTGGCATCGGTTTGAGCTTAGCACTTAGACCTCTATCGTCAAGGAAAATAATGCGAATACCATCATTTTTAACCGCTTGGGCAATGTCATACGCTAAATCTTCAAGGCTCCCTTTGAGGTTATCTTCAAAGAGTGTTGAGAAGTAGCGGTTTTTATACTCATCTTTGTAACGTGCTTTACTTGGATCGCCAAAAGAGTCTAAAATTTCGTACTTTTCTTGCATTAAGATAGGAGAAATTGATTTGATGCGTACCGCATGCTCTTGATCTTCATCTAAAATATTGCGAATCTCACCAAAACTGGTATTTAAACTCATCACCACTTTTTCGCGGATGGGGTCAATCGGAGGATTGGTCACTTGTGCAAATTTTTGTTTAAAATAATCACTGAAATTACGTTGAACTTTACTAAATGCGGCCATTGGGGTATCATCACCCATGGAACCAACACCCTCTTTGCCATCTTTCATCATAGGCTCAAAAACCATATTTTTGACTTCTTGCGTGATGTTAAAATAGCGTTGTTCAAACTCTAAATTTTCGCGTACATAATCCGTTGTTTTTGAAAAAGGAATATCCACAAACTCTTGCAGATAAACGAGTCCTTTATTCAACCATTCGGTATAGGTATTTGAGCTTTTAAGATAGTCATTGATGTCATCATTTTTCATGATTTTGCCAAATTTAAGATCGACACCGATCATCTGACCACTTTGTAATCTGCCTCGCTCAATGATGTTGTCTTCTTCAATATCTAAAACACCATACTCAGAAGAGATAATAATGCGATCATCTTTGGTAATGATATATTTAGCCGGTCTTAAACCATTTCTATCGAGTACACAGGCAATGTGGCGACCATCGGTAAGAGAGATCGCTGCGGGGCCATCCCATGGCTCAAAATTAATGCTTGAAAATTCATAAAAAGCTCTAAGTTCTGAATCCATATGCGGTGCATTTTGCCAAGGAGCTGGGATAAGGGAACGAACTGCTTTGAAAAAGTCAAATCCATTAATGAGCATAAATTCAAACATATTGTCCAAACTAGCACTGTCACTGACATCATTGGTCGTCAGCGGATACAATTTTTGTAACTCTTCATCAGAGAAGATAGCACTTTTCATGCACTCACTTTTGACTTGAGCATAAAAACGGTTTGCAGAAATAGAGTTGATTTCACCATTATGGGCAAGTGTACGAAAAGGTTGTGCAAGTTTCCATTTTGGTAGTGTATTGGTTGAAAAACGTTGGTGAAAAAGAGCAAATGTTGCTTTAAAATCAACGTCACTTAGGTCAGGGAAAAAAGTTTTGATATAGGTTGGCATTACCAAACCTTTGTACGAAATGACCTTACTTGAAAAAGAAGCGATATAAAAATCAGGCTCATTTTGAAGTCTTTTTTCAACCATTTTGCGCGTTAAGTATAAAAGTGCTTCAAAACGTTTGGTGGCCACCAATGAAGAAGAAGCAACGAATGCTTGAACGATTTGAGGCAATGAATCAAGTGCTAATTTTCCAAGAGCTTTTGTTTTTACAGGAACATCGCGATACAAAAGAATTTTAAGATCATTTTGTTCACAGGTCTCTTCAAAAATTCTTTTTTGTTCATCGGTTGTTAAAAAAATCATGGCAACTGCAAACTGCTTTGGAAGATCAATGCCCAGTTTGTGTGCCTCTTTTTTCATGAAGTCAGTAGGCATCGAGAAAAGGAGTCCGCTGCCATCACCACTCTTTCCATCAGCAGCAATAGCACCTCTGTGCATCATTCTCTCTAATGCCGTGATAGCATCTTCAACGTTTTCGTGGGTAGGAATGTTTTTTATGTTTGCGATTAATCCAAAACCGCAGTTGTCTTTAAATCCTGTAATAAGATCCATTTCACAAGCCTTTTGTGGAATTTTCATCAAAATTCTGACGAAATCTGACTAATTTTTAAGCTAAAAGCGAAGGATGATACATAAATAATGCTTATTTTCAAATTAAACACTATTATTCGATGTTTGCTCGACTTACTTACCTTAATTTAAATTAATTGTCAATTAATTTAATAATATAAATTTAAGTAATTAATTTTTTATTTTAATAATAGTCAAATATATAGATGCTAAAATTCCCTATGCAAGGATATATCATCAATTTGAATCGCGTAAAAGATGAAGATTTAATTGTCACCATTTTAACGCAAAATAGTATTAAAACAGTTTATAGATTTTATGGTGCACGCCATTCTACTATTCATTTAGGCTATAAAATTGATTTTGAAGCGATTCCGTCTCTCAAGTCATCATTGCCGCAACTTCGATCCATTATGCACCTAGGAATGCCTTGGAACAACCAAAGAGAGCGTATGCTTGTCTGGCAACCCTTTATTCGACTCTTTCATGCCCATCTCAAAGATGTCGCAAGCATTGATCATTTTTATTTTGATCTTTTAGAAATGTGTTCTACGATATGGCAAAAACAGAACCCGAAACGTATCGCTATTGAGGCGTATATTAAACTCTTGAAATATGAGGGAAGATTGCAGGATGATTTTATCTGCTTTAACTGTGAAGAGCCTATATTAGAAGATTTGACTCTCATTCGAGGATTTTTACCTGCACATAAAACCTGTGCGTGGAATCAAACCTTTGATCTTTTACATGTAAAACAACTTTTTGAAGAACAGAGTACCATAGCACTGGATGATGAACAGATTGATGTGCTATGGAAAATTTTATTGGAAGGGTTTTAACCTTTACACGACTGTTAGGCAAAGCCTAACAGCCTACGTTGCACTTTTAGTCTATTCGGAGATTTGTTCTAAAAAACGGGCATCACTGAAGCTGGAAGTTTGGATATTTTCAAATGCTTTTTTGAGTGAGATAAAAAGATCGGGATTCTCTTTTTCCATATTAACAAGCATCTCTTTTGTACGAGCGCGCATCACAGGCATTTTGACATCAAAACGCATTGCAGGACAGGCTTCATCTCCAATCACAGGCATATTGGCATCATGTGCACAATCACGGAGTTGACGCTCACGAACATGAATGAGTGGACGAATCACCCACAAACCATTTTGCGCTTTATAGATGGGTGGCATCGAGCGAAGAGCTCCGTTGTGTGAAAAGTTCATAAAAAAACTCTCCACGGCATCGTCAAGGTGATGAGCAAGGGCAAGTTTACTATACCCATGCTCAAGAGCATAGGTATAAAGTGCCCCTCGTCTCATACGCGAAAAGAAACTACAAAAAGAGGAGTTTTCACGAATCTTATCTTGCGCAAGATCAAAAATCTTTGTATCCACAATCTCATGGTCAATCCCATGCTCTAAGCAGTGATGATGCAATGTTTGGAGATCTTCACCCATGCCATAGGCAATAGTAACAGCTTTAAACTCAAAATTAAACGGCGCAACCCGTTGCATATGTTTTAAAATATGAGCAAGGCTTAGTGAATCTTTGCCCCCACTAAGCCCTAGTAAAATCTTATCGCCCTCGTTTATGAGATTATAGTGGGCATTGGTTCGCCCAGCGATGCGTAAAAGACGTTTACTAATGTCGATCATGGCTGAGTTCGTCCAACATCGCTATAATAAACTGAGCGCTCTCTTTGGCAGAGCTGACCAAGAATTCATCAAAACTAAATCCAGCATCCATATCAGCAGCATCACTGATAGCTCTTAAAATACAAAAAGGAATCTTCAGCGCATCACAGACAACAGCAACAGAAGCACCTTCCATTTCAGTTGCATCCGCATTAAACGTCGTGTAAATCCACTCTTTTTTAACACCATCACAGATAAATTGATCACCCGTAGCAATAATACCTTCAAGCAATTTAATCTTTTGTGCAGATGCCACTTTTTTAGCCAACGCAGTGAGTGCTTTATCTGTTTCAACATAAACAGACCCTTCTGGTACATACCCATGAGGGTGACCAAACGCTGTAATGTCAAGGTCATGTTGAGCAAGTTTTGTTGCGACGAGTAAATCGCCTACTTTTAGTGAAGGGTTTAGTGCACCGGCAACACCCGAGAAAAGAAGCTTTTGTGCTCCAAATTTTTCAATGAGCGTTGAAGCCGTAAGGCTCGCATTGACTTTACCAATTTTGCTGTAAGCAATAACTAGTTCTATTCCCTTATACGACGTGGTATAGTAACGATTCTTTGCAAATTCGATTGTTTCATATTTTCCAAAAAATTCTAAAAGTGGTGTGATCTCTTCGACCATTGCACCCATAATGGCTATTTTCATTTTTATCCTTCTTTATAAAAGTGCAAGCACTTCTTCTAAACTTTTCATATCGGTAATACTATGCGTTGGCTTTTGGCTAATACGTTTGTTTAAACCTTTTAACACAGATCCTCCAAACTCAATAAAACAATCCACGGAAGATTCTACATGTAAAATGGATTGTTTGTATTTTACAGGTGAAACTAACTGCGCAGAAAGAAGTGTTTTTGCTTCTGCTTTACTTTGGTACGCGCTTGCTGTTACATTTGAAATGATAGGCATTGCAAAACTCTCTTTAATCCATTGGTCCAAATAAGCTTCAAGTTTTGGTTGAGCTGAGCTTAAAAGTGGACAGTGGCTTGCAACTGACATCGCAAGTAAAACTGCTTTTTTAGCACCAGCTTCTTTAAAGAGTGGTTCTAAGGCTGTAAGATCATCACGATTTCCAGCAATAACAATCTGACCATCGCCATTGTAATTGGCTGCCCAAACTTTTTTACCAAGCTCGCGCTCTTTACATGTAAGAGTCTCAACACTCTCATCATCTAAACCAAGAAGTGCCATCATCCCAGCATTGATGCCGTTACATGCCTCTTTCATCAAAAGGCCTCGTTGGTGTACAAGTTCTACGGCATCAAGATAATCCATAGCTCCAGAAGCACTCAGGGCTGAAAACTCACCTAATGAGTGTCCCATCACTGCTTTAGGCAACGCTTTACACTGATTGCTAAAGAGTCTATGTGCGATAAGACTTACCAACAAAATAGCGGGTTGCGCAAACTCCGTTTGATCTAACCTATCATTTTCTTCAAAAAGAAGCGTTGTAAAGTCAAATCCAACGCGTTGACTTGCTTTTTCAACCATCTCTTTTGCAAGAGGAGCATTATCATAAAAATCTTTTCCCATGCCAATTTTTTGGCTACCTTGTCCAGGAAATATAAAGATAGTACTATTATTCATTGATTAACCTTTTATGTTTGCATGTAAGCTTTGTGATTTCACAAATGCCAACATCTAGTCTAGTTTTAATCTGTCTTTGTAATCGTTGATTTTTTTACGAAGGGTATTTCGATTGAGTCCAAATTTTTCACTAATGGCAAGTTGTGAGCCAAATTTGGTATAACCACTTTTGATCATTGGAACATCAAAAAGATAGAGTAAATCACGATAATCGTTTCGTCCACCAATGCGTCCCGATAAAAAACGCTCCATCATGGCTAAAATTTCTTCTTCACCAAAAGAGTTCATCAAATACGCATTGTAAACGGATCGTCTCAGAGAATAACAGTTTTTGCTGAGATCAGGTGTGATTTCATCTAAAGAAGGGGCTGCACCGAATTCTCCATCAAACATCATGCAAGCTTCTAATGCAAATTTTTCCATCAATGAAGCTACATCTTCTACACGTTCACGCAAAGGAGGAATAACAATTTTTAAACTGAAAAATTCATCCATTAAAGGCTCACCAATTGGTAAGCTAGATGTTGCAATAATACGTGTTTTGTGAACATCTAATGCAATTTTGAGTTTTTTATAATTGGTAATTTTATGGAAATTTTTGACGATGAGACTACTATTGGTTTCAATAAGCGCTAAAAGCTCATTGAAAGCACTCGCATCGACAATAGGTGCGGAAATAATATGTTTCGCAAGCGTCTGCTTACCAACACCACTTTCACCTAAAATAAGTGCATTTATCGTAACGCTTTTAAGAAGATTGGCTGATTTAAGAGCCTCCATAGAGGCTCTTGACTTTGCTATATAATTAGTGTGATCCACAACATCCGCCACCATGGGAGTGACTTTCACCGCCGCAGCATCCACTCTCACCGTGATCATGATCATGATCGTGATCGTGTCCACCACAACATTCGTGCTCTTCGTCATGTTCATGAGAACCGCATCCTCCTGATCCACAACCACAACTGTGTCCGCCACCAACATATCCATTTAAAAGCTCATCTGCAGTTGCATCACGCACTTCAAGAATATTAATAGCGAAAAGAAGGTCGATGCCAGCTAAAGGATGGTTGAAATCAATTTCAACGGTTTCATCATTGAAACTTTTAACAATAACTTGAACCGTCTCACCATGTTCACCTTGACCATAAAGTGTCATACCCGCTTGAAGTTCAAGCCCAGCAAATTGTTCTTTTGGTAATGTTTGAACAGCAGTGTCATCATAAATGCCATAGGCATCAGCCGCAGCTACTTTAATGTCAGCATTGTCACCAGCTTTAAGCTCTTTAATTTTATCTTCTAATCCTGGAATAATTTGACCTTTTCCAACGATAAAAGAAAGTGGTGCTGCATTAATATTACTATCTAAAATTTCACCATTATCAACATTTTTAAGCTCATAATGGATTGAAACTACTTGATTATCACTAATACTCATATTTTCTCCCTTAATTTATAAACGATAGATTTTAACATAAATTTGTTATATATGCCCTTAGGAGAAAGGGTTAAGTCTATTTTTTGTGCAAAGAGGTGTATAAAAAAAGTTATTTGACTTTTTTAGCTTCGGGAGAATCAGGATAACCATCTTTAAGAGCTTTGTAAAAACCTTGAGCCTCTTTGGTTTTTCCAAGCTTCTCAAAAGAAGCTCCTGTATGGTATAGAAGAGTTGGAGTATACGCGGCTTTATCAAAAAGTGCGATACTTGATTTGTAATACTCAATAGCAGCACTGTATGATTTCTGATTATAAGCAATTTCACCAAGATTAAAATTTACTTTGGCTGGCTTATAACTACGATTTAAAAGTTCTGTATAAAGCGGTTGAGCATCCCCATAAGATTTCTTGTCAAAATGATCATCAGCTTCTTTGATAAGCGTTGCACTGTCTTTGGTGCTTAGCTCTTTTGCTGAAATTGCTTTTGTAGGAGCAACTGCTGGTGTTGATGTCTCTTTTTTAGCTGGCTCTGGTGTAACCGTCTTAGAAGCACTGCCTTTGCCACCTCTTACTTCATTGGCAAGCTGGTCAAATTTCTCTTTAGGGACATAATTTTTGTTGATAGAATCAATAAGTGTGCCAAGTTCACCAACAACAACCTTGATTTTATCTTGGTTATCATTTTGAATCTTACGGCTTTCTTCAACATACTCTCTGAGTTTTTTATTTTCCTCTTCGAGCTGGCGCATTTTTTCATCTTGTTTAGCAATTTTAGTCGCATAACTTTCCATAACTGAACGCATTCCCTCATACTCCTCAGAAGCATTAGAATTGGGAATAGCTTTACTGCTACTGACAACTGTATCATTAATGGTTGCTGTTTTTTGACTATTTTGAGGTTTTCGATCACTTACAGTAACTGTGTTACTATACGAAGATGAAGAAGTTCCGCTACTAAAATCGCTGTTGCTGGAGCCAAAGGCTGAGGGTTCATCCGATAGCGCTACCATTGGCAGCAGCGCTATCGAAAATAGAAAAATTTGTTTTTTCATTAAAGCACAGATTATGGAAGAACTTTGAATTCTGCTCTTCTGTTTTTAGCCCATGCATCTTTGTTATGCTCTGTGCTAGCAGGATTGCTCTCACCGTAACTTACAACTGTAATTCTGTCTGCAACCATACCTTTAGCAACTAAACCGTCTTTAACACTTTTTGCTCTTTTAAGACCAAGTGCATAGTTGTATTCATCTGTACCGAATTCGTCACAGTTACCTTCAACTTTGATTGAGAAGCTTTTTGCTTCTGCAGAGTTAAACAATGCAGCATTTGCATCAATGTTTGATTGTTGATCTTTTCTGACGCTATATTTGTCAAAATCGAAATAGATTGTTTTAGAGTTAGCCTCTAAAGAAGCAATCAATTTTTGAAGAGCACTCATGCCATCACTTGAAGCACCTTTTGTATCACCAGTTCCTTTAGTCATATCGACCTCTGGACTTTTTTGGCTACAACCTGTTAAAACCAAAACCGCTACCGCTAAGCTTGTTAAAGCTAATTTACCCATTATTAGATCCTTTTTAAAAGTTCAAATTTAAAAACTTCGGAATTATACCACATTTTTTTTAAAAAATCACCAGTCAATTGACTGAAGTTTGCCAGTTTTTAACTGAAATTGATACGTTTTGTTTGCATTTAGACGAATTATGCCTAAAGCACTCTGATTTCCAAATTGTTTTATAAACATAATTGTATCAGGATCTTTCGCAAAACGTGGATATAAATTTTCACCTGATGCTGTTAACTGTCTCAAATAGTCCGTTTTTGTTGAAATCAAGTAAAGATTAAATGTATTTCTTCCAAATTCACTATCCGCTTCTCTACTTGAGTAGACTATATAATTATCATATGTCGAAATAGAATTCTTATTTTTACCGTGATAAACAAGTTTTTCAAAACTTTTATCATAAATACCTTGTGCAAAAATATCTGGGCTACCTAAGCGATCAGAAACAAAAGCAATACGTTTATCATCATCAATAAAATTACCATTAACATCAATTCCAGAATAATCTGTAATTTTAGTAATTTTTCTTGATTGTATATCATAAAGATAAATATCAGTCTGATCTTTTGGCGCCATTGTTAAAAGAAGTTTCGTTCCATCTTTAGATACATCTGAACAAACGACCATACCAGGACTAGAAATAATATTCTTTCGACTACCATCTTTTAAATCATACCTATAGATTGTAGGATCAGCTCCACTGTACGATGTATAGTAAAAAGCACTTTGGTCAGCATTTGCCCATTTAGGAAAGATATTCAATCCACCGGTGACAACTGTTTTTGTATAACTAAGGGTATAGTCTGAGATAACAATTTCACTCTTCTTAGCCTCAGTATACCTAGCAAAAATAACCGATTGCTCCATCCATTTAACAGAAGGTGCACCTACTTGATCATTGGCATCTACAACAATTTTATGTGCTAAAAAAGGATTTCTTCTTTTATCCGTTATACTATAAACTTTTTCAAAAGTAGTGACACCTGTTTTAGCATTAATCAATTTTACATTTACTGTAGCTGCATTTATATCTTGTGTAAGACTAAACCGCAAAATCATATCTACTTTTTTATCAGAAAGAAAATTTTCAAGTGGGCCACCCTCATAGCTACTTTGTAAATATTCATCAAGAACATTAAAGTGACTACTCACACGTAAATCACCCGCTATAAGTTTATAAAAACTTTGTCTTGAGCTTACATCAACATTTTTGGGACTGGCATCTTGAACAGCAATCTTTGGAAGGACATCTATCTTTTTAACAATTTCTACCGTTGCATCACCAGCATACGCAAATATTGCTAAACATAAGAAAACAACAAATTTTTTAATCATGTTTTACTCCTTTATATCTTTAAATGACACTGGCATTTCAAAAAGTGGTCCTTTTTCATACTTTGGAAATTCTACTGATTCCATAGCTTTAAGGAACTCTTTTAGCTTCGTGTTAAACTCATTATTATATGCCAAAGATACTATTTTATAACTAAAAGTACCTTTGTCACTTACTTGAATAAGAACTTTAGCCACATTACCATTTTCAGTATCAATTGTCTTTTGCCAATTTTCTTCTAAAATCTCTTGGACTTTACCAATAAATGGATCATACTCTCCACCTTTTTTGCTATCAACTGAATGTTTTTGCTCTGCAAAATTTAAAGAGTTCGCAATTTTAGATGCGGCATTCTCACTTTTTTCTTTTGTCTCATCTTTATTTGGTTTTATTCGTGTTGGTGTTGTCTGATCTTTTTTCTGCTCTTTTGCATCTGGAGGCAATTTAGATGTATTAATATCTTCAAAAAGTCCACGAAGAGATTGACTTTTCACAGCTTCTTTTGGAGACGAAGCAACTTTTTTCTCTTCCGCAGGTTTTTCAACAGGCTTTTCAACTGGTTTTTGAACTTCTTCTTTCTTACGTTCTTCTTTAGGTTTTTCAGAATCATTTTTTTTACGCTCAACTAGCGCAACATTCATAGGATCTTTTTGAGATGTATAATTTTTGATAGTATCTTTTGGAGAACTTAGGACGTAAGCAAGACAAACTAAAAGACATATATAGAGAAGGATGGATAGAATCCATCCAAGAGAGGCATATTTATTAACACTCGACACAGTATTTATCCATTCGTTTCTAATGATACATTGGTAAAACCAGCCTGTTTAATTGTTTTGAGTACAAACATTACGTCTTTGTATGAAAGACCTTCATCAGCTTTAATATACACAATACTTTTAAGAGGATATTTACTTTTTTGCATCATAAAACTATCAGGGAATTCAGAAAGCATAAAACTATCACTTTTGATATAAACTTTTCTATCTTTAGAAACCCTAATTTCAAGTTCTGGAAGTTTACTCACAACAGAGGATTTACTACCATCTGGTAATTTAATCACTTCTTCATACACCAATGCAGGTGTTGTTACCATTAAAATAGCAAGCAACACCAGCATAATATCAACGAGTGGTGTGATATTTAGTTCTGGTACTTCATCCAATTGACTCATCATTAGTTATCTCTTTTTGTCTCATTTGCAGAAAGTAAAATATCTACTTCTCTTTGTACATACACTATAACTTCATAAGCTTTTCTTCGAAGGAATAGATTTGTACTATACGCAGGAATAGCGACAAAAATTCCTGTTGCTGTCGCGACCAAAGCTTCACTAATAGCAGGTGCAATAACACCAAGCGATGCGCTGCCTGATTGTCCAAGTCCACTAAATGTTTCTAAGATAGAGACAACGGTTCCAAATAGTCCGATAAAAGGTGCTGTTGAAGCAATAATAGAGAGCATCCATAGACCACTGGTTGCATTTTTTTCAGCAACATTTTTACACACATTTAAAAGTTTTTCTGAAGCACCTGCAGCACTTGAACATTTTCGTAAAATCGAATCGTCTCGTACATTTTTTGCACCCATAAGCATAGACTCTAATGAACTTTTTTCAATTGAGAGCCAATACCCAAGATAAAGATATCTACTAAAGAAAATACCACATGTTATAATAAAATAGACTGATAGCCAAATCAAAATCACCCATGTAAAAAAGCCACTTCTTGCAAAATAGTTCAAGAATAATTCAAATGATGACATAAGATTTAAAATTTCCTTGTTTTTGCATTTGACTCAATTTTTGCAGTAGCGATAGCAATAGCAATCTCTGAGTTACTAATACTCTCTAAAAGAGCTTTAGCGGCTTCTAATGATTTCGCTACTTCACTTTCACTACTTCCACCAATTGAAACTGCACCATCTGCTAAAACGGTTACAGAGTTTTCATCAACCTTAACATGTCCCCAATTAATAGCAACAACGTCATGGTTACCATCTTTAAGCTCAATATCGATCACGCCCGCTTGCAAAAGCGTTACTAAAGAGGCGTGATTTGGTAAAACACCAAATTCACCCTCTTTTCCTGGAAGCGTAACACTTTTTACATCGTTGGCAAAAATCTGACCTGTTGGAGTCACAATTTCCAATTTTAATGTATTCATTTTTTAACCTTATCGCTTCTTAGCTTTTTAGTTTTGCAGCTTTCTCAATAACTTCTTCAATACTTCCTACCATATAGAAAGCAGCTTCGGGTAAATCATCGTACTTACCGTCTAAAATGCCTTTAAATCCAGCAATAGACTCTTCAAGAGTAACATATTTACCAGGACTTCCTGTAAATACTTCCGCAACGAAGAATGGTTGAGATAAAAATCTTTCAATTTTTCTTGCACGATCAACCGTAACTTTATCTTCTTCACTAAGCTCATCCATACCAAGAATGGCAATGATATCTTGAAGATCTTTATATTTTTGAAGAACCGCTTGTACACCACGAGCAACAGAATAGTGCTCATTTCCAAGAATTTCAGGGTTAAGCATACGTGAACTTGAATCAAGTGGATCTACCGCTGGATAAATACCTTTTTCTGCAATAGAACGGTTAAGTACTGTGGTTGCATCTAAGTGAGCAAAAACAGTTGCAGGAGCAGGATCTGTTAAGTCATCCGCTGGAACATAAACCGCTTGAACAGAGGTAATTGAACCTTTTTTAGTGGATGTAATTCTCTCTTGGAATTTACCCATCTCACTTGCAAGTGTCGGTTGATAACCAACGGCTGAAGGAATACGTCCAAGAAGTGCTGACATCTCTGCACCTGATTGAGAAAAACGGAAAATGTTATCGATAAACATCAATACATCAAGTCCCATCTCATCACGGAAATATTCAGCCATTGTAAGACCTGTAAGAGCAATACGGTTACGTGCTCCTGGAGGCTCACTCATCTGTCCATAGCACAGTGCAACTTTGTCCAAAACGTTAGAATCTTTCATTTCGTGGTAAAGGTCATTTCCTTCACGTGTTCTCTCACCAACACCGGCAAATACTGAGTATCCACTGTGTTTAAATGCAACGTTGTGAATAAGTTCCATAATAATAACGGTCTTACCAACACCCGCACCACCAAAGAGTCCAACTTTACCACCTTTAGCATAAGGAGCAAGAAGGTCAACAACTTTAATACCTGTTTCAAAAATTTCAGATTTTGTACTTTGCTCTTCAAATTTTGGTGGTTCTCTATGAATTGACCATAGTGTTTTTCTAGAAACATCCGCACCTTGGTCAATAACATCACCAACAACGTTAAAAATACGTCCTAAAACTTCTTCACCAACTGGAACTTGGATAGGGTTACCTAAAGCTTTAACGCTGATTCCTCTAGTTAAACCTTCACTCATATCCATCGCAATGGTTCTTACACGGTTGTCGCCTAAATGTGCTGCTACTTCAAGAATTAACTTTTGTTTTTTACCTTCAACTTCATAATTCACTTCAATCGCTTCATTGATTTTAGGAAGGTAGCCATTAAAATCGACGTCAACAACTGGACCCATAATCTGGCTAATTAATCCATTCATTGAATATTCTCCTTTTATTTTTTACAAAACAGTTTATTTCATAGATTCTACACCACTGATAATCTCAATGAGTTCAGTAGTAATAGACTCTTGTCTAGCTTTATTGTATGCTAATGTTAAGATACCGACACGCTCTTTTGCATTATTTGTTGCATTTTCCATTGCTTGCATTCTCGCACTGTGTTCAGCCGCTAATGAATCAATCAATGCATAATACATGTTGTATTCAAAATATTTTTGTAACAATGAGTCTAAAATCTCTTCACCACTCTCATCAGGCTCTAATTCCATTAAAGAGCTTGTTTCAAGTGCCTCAAGAGGATATTGTACAGGTACAATGTCCATAATTTTCAACTCTTGTGAAATCATATTCTTATAACCATTGTGTATCAAAACAACTTTGTCAGTTTTACCCTCAACAAAGTCATCAATGGCGCTTTGAATAATTTCTTGTGCTTTTTCATAACTTGGTGATGAACTTACGCCTGCATAGGAGGTCAAAAGTTCAGTTCCTTGAAAATTAAAGAACGCCATACCTTTTCTGCCAACAGCACGAAGTCTAACTGTCACTTTTTTTTCTGCGCTTTCTGTTAAAAGGTTACGTACAGCTTTAATGGTTTGTACATTAAAACCTCCGCATAATCCTTTATCAGCTGTTACAAAAATGACATCAATCGTACTTGGAGATTCATTTTTATCAAAGAAACGACTCTCAGCAGCACCATTTTTGTACTGATTGATTTTGTAAGCAATTTCAGAGAGTACTTCGTTAATTTTAACGGCATACACACGTGATTGCTTTGCAGCCATTTCAGCTCGCTTCAACTTTGCTGTTGAAACAAGCTTCATAGCTCGTGTCGTTTTTTGAGTATTTTGAACACTCTTGATTTTTCTTTTTATCTCTTTAAGGTTTGCCATAGCTTATCCTTACTTGACTGCAAACGTCGCTTTAAACTCGCTCAATGCCTTATGTAATAGCTCTTCAAGCTCTTTATCAATCGCTTTTTTAGCTTTAAGTTGTTCAAAAATATCTGCATACTTTGCTTCAACATAAGAGTTAAGTTCTGCTTCAAAACGACCTACTGATTTAACATCAATACTGTCTAAGTACCCTTTAGCACCTGCAAAAATAATCAAAATTTGTTTTTCAACAGAAATTGGCGCATAAGGAGGTTGTTTCAAGAGTTCAACCATTCGTTGACCACGCTCTAATTGTTTACGGCTTGACTCATCAAGATCACTTGCAAATTGAGCAAATGCTTGAAGCTCACGGTACTGAGCAAGATCAAGTCTCATTGTACCCGCAACTTGTTTAGTTGCTTTAATTTGAGCAGCACCACCAACACGAGAAACAGATAGACCAACGTTAATCGCCGGACGGATACCTGAGTTAAAGAGGTCTGATTCCAAAAAGATCTGACCATCTGTAATCGAAATAACGTTAGTAGGAATATACGCTGATACGTCGCCTGCTTGTGTTTCAATAATCGGAAGAGCCGTTAGAGAACCTGCTCCTAATTCATCATTAACTTTTGCAGCACGCTCAAGAAGTCTGGAGTGTAGATAAAAAACATCTCCAGGATATGCTTCACGACCCGGAGGACGTCTTAAAATCAATGACATTTCACGGTAAGCAACTGCATGTTTTGAAAGATCATCATAGACGATGAGTGCATGTTTACCGCTATCTCTAAAAAATTCACCCATAGAAACACCAGCATATGGAGCTAAAAATTGCATTGCAGCAGACTCACTTGCACCTGCATTGACAATAATAGTGTATTCCATAGCCCCGTGCTCTTCAAGTTTTTTAACCACTTGAGCAACGGTTGATTGCTTTTGACCAATCGCAACATAAATACATGTAACGTTTTGACCTTTTTGATTGATGATAGTATCAATCGCAATGGTTGTTTTACCTGTTTGTCTATCACCAATAATAAGTTCTCTTTGACCTCTACCAATTGGAACAAGTGCATCAATCGCTTTGATACCTGTTTGAAGAGGCTCATGAACAGATTTTCGCGCCATAATACCATGTGCTTTTTCTTCAACAAAACGTGTTTCCGTTGCATTGATGGGGCCTTTTGCATCAATAGGATCACCTAAAGAGTTTACAACACGTCCAACGAGTGCTTCACCCACAGGAACACGAAGAAGTTTAGCCAATCTTTTGACAGATGAACCTTCTTTAATATCAGAAAAACTACCCAAGACAACAATACCTACGCTTGATTCTTCAAGGTTAAGGGCCATTCCTCTCTCACCATTTTCAAACTCAACCATTTCACCAGCCATAACGTTCTTCAAACCATAAACGTTTGCAACACCGTCAGCTACAGAAATAACTTTACCTGTCTCTTCGATATCAACATTAAGCTCAAAGTTTTCAATACGTTCTTTAATGATTGAACTGATTTCGTCAGCTTTCATTTTTGCTCCCACACATTACTCCTTAACTTTCTTTTATCTATTTATACTAAATTGCTTTTAAAATATGTTCTGTTAATTGAGCTTTTAGACGCTCAACGGAAAAACTTACTTCAACACCTAAATCATCCAATTCAACTTTAATACCTGGATAACTCTTTTCATTTGCATTTAATTTAATCTTAGCATTAAACTTTTTACTGAAATTTTCTTCTAGTGTCGTTACTTGTGCTTGACTCATTTTAAAATTTGTCGCAACACTGCCTTCAAAAGTATTATTTTTTAAAGAGAGTTGATATTTAAGCTCTTTAGTAACAATGGGGATTAATTTCAATCGGTCATTGTTACCGAGTAATTTAATAAAATTTTGGAATTTGATACTTTTAGTTTCAACTAAAGATATAACAAGTTCCTCTTTAACGTTTATGGAGACATCCGGAGAAAGAATGATATTGTTAAATTTTTCTATCTTATATGCTCCAACCAATTGAGTTAACAAACCATAAATTTCTGCTAATTCAGTGTCATTACAGCCACTCATAAGAGCATTAACATATTTTTTTGCTATCGCTCCACTCATTTATGCAACCTTCTTATTGACAATTTTGACAATTTCGTCATTGTCTAAAGAGATTGAACCCTCTTTAAACATCTCATCTAAAATTTCACACACAATCGCTCTTTGCATTTTGCGACGCTCAATGCCAATATGCTCTTCAAATGATTTACTTAAACTTTCAATTTCTAAATCGGCTTCTTGTCCAACTTTGTCGGCTAAAAGAAGTGCTTCTTTTTTAGCCGTTTCAACAAGTGCTCTTGCATTTGCTTTTGCCTCTTCAACTTTGGCAAGAGCAATCTCTTTTTTATTGTTGGACTCTTTCAATTTAACTTGAATCGAATCTAACTTTGTTGCAATCTCATTTTTGCGACCCACATACCACTGTTTTGCAGCATCTGCCACATAGTAGTACATAATTGCAGCAAAGATTAAAAAGTTAATGGTTCTAGGAAAAATATCCGTAGATCCTCCACTCTCACCACCATTAGCTAGAAGTGCCATTGGAGCTAATAAGAGTAAAAAATAGTTTATTTTCATCCACATACTCCTTAAATATGGCTCAGTTTAGCAGCAATACTCTCTTTGAAAAGAGGCATTTGAGCCAACAGACCATTTTTAAACTCATCTTTTTCTGATTCTAAAGCCTTAAAGAATGCTACATTTTGCATTTCAAGATCACTCTTTTTTTGCTCAACTTTCTTACTAGCTTTCTCTTTAGCCTCATTCAGAGCAACTTCTCTAATTTTTGCTGCTTCCACTTTGCCCTCAGACAAAATCGTTTCTACTTCTTTATAGTAGGCTACAACGTCACTGGCGTTTTTTCCTGCATTTTCTAAATCACGATTAATAGAGTTATTTCTATTGTCGATAAACTCCAAAAGGGGTTTATAAAGCGTTTTGTTAAGAAGTATTAACATAACTAAAAACACAGTTCCAGTCACCAGTAACAGTGCTGGGATAATATCCAACATATTTCTTGCTCCTTTAGCTCGAGATCAGACTCAATTTTTAAGATTTTTTTAGCACAAACAAGATTGCTGTATCAAAATTTTGCGCGAATTGTAACACAGCAAAGGAAAATAGTTTATTAAATTAACCAAAATAACTAATTATATTACTTCAATTGCTCCAGAAAAGTATAGATTGCTTCACCGTTTTTAAAATGAATTGTAATAGTGTTAGCTTTTGGTGTAGCCTCAAAACCAAGCTCTTTCAACCTACTTTTGAGTGTTTGAAGTTCTTCAGGGATAGCAGAAATGGTCTTTTCTTGTTTACCAGTTGTATCATCAGCACTTTTAAGTTTTTTGACTAAGGCTTCAGTCTCGCGGACACTGAGTTTTTGTCCTAAAATTGTATTGACAATGGTCTCTTCATCTTTAGGTTCAAGTCCTACTAGAACTTTTGCATGGCCTTGAGAGAGAACACCTTCTGCGAGATATTTTTTTGTTTGATCACTTAAACTTAGCAATCGAATCGTATTGGTAATTTGGGTTCGACTTTTATGAATAATCTCGGAGAGACCATCTTGAGTTATTTTATACTCTTCAATCAGTTCTTTATAAGCAATGGCAAGTTCAACGGGATTAAGATCTTCTCTTTGAATATTTTCAATCAGAGCTAATTCACGTAAATTCTTTGATTCTATGTCGGCAACAATGGCTTTAATTTTTGTAAATCCAGCCAATTTAGTTGCACGTAAACGACGCTCGCCCGCAAGAAGCATATACCCATCATCTTTGGCAACTACAATAATGGGTTGCAATAATCCATGGCGTTTAATCGACTCACTAAGCTCTTTTAAGGCAACTTCATTAAAATGAGTACGTGGCTGATAAGGGTTTGGCGTAATACGCTCAACATCAATCTCGCGAACTAAATCCTTGGCCTGCTCAATATCTTGTTTATAGGCCTCTTCAACATCCTCGATAATCGCACTTAACCCTCGTCCTAAGACTTTCTTTGCGCTCATCACATTAACTCACTAAAATCGAATTGGCAAGATTTTGATACGCTTTAGAACCAGGAGATTCTACATCGTATAAAATAATAGGTTTGCCAAAACTTGGGGATTCTGCAAGTTTGATATTACGTGGGATTACTACGTACGAAGCACTCTCTTTATCAACGAACAATTTACTTTTAAAATGCTCCTTGAGGTCTGCAAAAACTTGTTTAGAGAGGTTATTTTGAGTGCTGTACATGGTTGGTAAAAAGCCTTTGATTTCCAGTGTTGGGTTAATCGTTTTTTTAATAAGTTTCACGGTATTCAGTAACTGTGCTAAACCTTCCAATGCAAAAAATTCGCATTGAATCGGGATAATGACAGAATTTGCTGCACTCAGTGCATTAATCGTAATACTACCAAGTGCTGGGGGCGAATCGATAATAATATAATCGTATTGATCTTTAATCTCTTCAATTTTCGTTTTCAAAATGAGCTCGCGACCCTTGGTATTGTTATCATAAAACTCTTTTTCAACGCCTACAAGACCAATGTTCGATGGTGCTACATGTAAGGTTGAAAGTGACGTCTCAAGAATGACTTGCGAAAGACGTTTTCTGCCAATAAGAACGTGATAGATGTTGTACTCATAGTCACTTCTGTGAAAACCAAGGCCTGTTGTAGCATTGGCTTGAGGGTCAATATCGATCAATAACACGCGCTTTTCAGCAACTGCTAAGGAGGCAGCCAAATTGATAGCGGTCGTTGTTTTACCAACACCACCCTTTTGATTTGCTATCGCTATAATCTCACTCATCGTAAACTGTACACCTTTTTATTTTCTAGCTCTATAGAGCCATCATCACACAATATCGCATCACGCAACGAGACCAATTTGCCATCTAAATGGAAAGAAAAATTTCGATTTAGATCAAATTCTATCTTATATTTACTAAAAACTTTCTTCCACGATATTTTTTCTTCAACCTTTTCAATTAAACCTTCGGCTAAAGTTTGGGGTGTAACGATGATATCTAAAGTTCCGAAATTTTCAGGTGCGATACAAATATTCAGCCCAATAGAACCTATAATTGTAGTGCCAATTTTGGTGGTGATCATTCCTCCAACTTTTTTCGTGTCACAGTAAAAATCATTGGGCCATTTTAACCATACGCGTGAGCCCAGATCCTCTAAAATTTGCTTCATTAAAGCAGAAAAATAGATAGAAACTGAGGCTAAAGGTAAATCATGTGGTAACTGTTTTTCTTCTATACAAAATGAAAAGAAGAGATTACCCTCTTCTCCAACCCAATGGTTACCACGACTTCCTATTCCATTTGTCTGGATAGTAGCGCCAATCGCATAAGGTGCAAGAAGTGTACCTTCGCGAAGAGATGTAATCAAATATTGATGCGTAGACTCTAAAGAATCAAACCAGTGTATCACCAAGATTAAGCCTTTTTCCACGAATATAATCCACAGCGCTCATTGCATTTTTGGAGATCGGCTGAAGTGTTTTAAGAAGCAAAAAGCCCTTTTTACATGTAAGCACAATACCTTCGGGTTTAATCTCTTTAATGACGCCTGCATGGGCATTATCACCCTCATCGTAGCATTCAATATCCAACAGTTTTAGACCCGATTCCAAGAAAATTCCAGGCCAAGGAGTGAGCGCTCTAAAGTGTGTCAAAATAAGATCCGCATTCTGCTCAAAAAAGATGAGTCCATCTTCTTTTTTGATCTTTTTGCAATGCGTTGCATTAGCGTCTATTTGTTTGATAGCAGAGAGTAATGCAAAATTTTTAAGTGTCTCAACGGTTAGTTTTGCAGCCATTTTCGCTAAGAGTTCAAATAAAAGTGTTGCCGTGTGTTCAGCCTCAATTTTGAGATAGGAGAAGCCCAGCATAGCACCCGTATCAAGTCCTTCTTCCATCAGCATAGAGGTCACGCCAGCATATGTTTCATTGGCTAACAGTGTAGATTGAATCGGACTTGCACCTCGATATTTGGGAAGCAAAGAAGCGTGAAGATTGATGCATGGAGCGATCTCAAGGATAGCTTTAGGCAGTATCTGACCATAGGCTGCCACGACAATAAAATCAGGTTTTAACGCAGCAATTTTTATCTGTGCTTCTTCTTGGCGCAACGATTTTGGCTGAAAAATTTCTACATGTAACTCGTGTTCCAAGAGCCATGCTTTGGTATCGGGAGGAGTAAGGAGTTGTTTTCGACCTACAGGCTTATCTTCTTGGGTGACCAAAAGCACAACATCCATACTAGAATCATTCAGAAGTGCTTCTAGTATGGATGTTGCATACGAGGGAGTTCCCATAAAAACAATTTTCATTCCGTTAATCCTTCGTATTTGTTCCATCATCACAGCAATGCTTTGGTTTTAAACCTATAAAAATGAGACGTTCACTTTATTGAATGGCTTTTACATGTAAAGAGTGTTCCACCTTTATGAACGCCCTCTAGCATATAACTTTTCACATCACTTAAATCAAAACCACTGGCAATAAACATCGATTTTTGGCGCTCTAACAAAAAGTCAGCTGCTTTGAGTTTTGTGACAATTCCGCCTGTTGCAAAAGCAAAATTGGCAGATTTTTCCGTTTCAAGCTCAGAAGGCTCAATCGCATGAACAATTTTACGCATCGTTGCATCAGCATATTTGTGAGGATCTTTGTCATAATAGCCATCAATATCGGAGAGTAAAATCAGAAGATCTGCTCCAAAATAATAGGCAACGCGAGAAGAGAGTTGGTCATTGTCACCAAAGACAAGCTCTTCCGTTGCCGTTGCATCGTTTTCATTGATAATAGGAAGGATTCCATTTTCAAGGAGTGTGTCAATCGTACATTTCGCATGATGACATCGTTTTCGTGAGTCAAAATCATCCGCTGTCAAGAGAAGTTGCGCGCCACTTTTGCCAAATTTTTCTAATTTTTTATTGTACGTCGCCATCAGTTGTGGTTGTCCAACTGCCGCAATCGCTTGACGATTGTGCAATACATTTTTATCCAGTTTCAAGATAGAATAGCCAGCAGCAACAGCCCCCGAAGAGACCAAAATAACTTCATTTTTTTCCATCAACGCGACCAGAAATTCTACTAAATTTAAAATACGCTCTTTACATAAATGATTTTGCTCGCTTAGCACATGAGTGCCAACCTTAACGACTACTCTTCTCATCACGAACCTTTGTTATAACATCGGATAGAGCATACTTGATAGGGTCTATATTGATTTTAGAAACCGAAGAGATTGGCATAACAAAGAATGGCAATGCTCGCTCTCTTTCATGGACATCTTGACCGTAGGAATGTAGGTCTTCCCTTGTTTTATATTTACTGGTAAAATCATTGGCCTCAAGCCCTAATAATTTCAAAAACTGATCTACTTTTTCATTGATCTCATCCGGTGTGAGTGTGTCACAACGTGTCAGAGCAATGGCATAATCACGGTGCGCTAGTTTTTCAGAAAACTTGCGAAGTTCTTGTTGAAGCGTGTAGTATTGCTCTTTAAGATCACGGTAATTCGCAAGATCAACCATAAAAAGTAAGAATTTTGTGCGTTCAATATGACGTAAAAATTCAATACCAAGCCCTTTACCTTCACTCGCACCTTCAATAATCCCAGGAATATCGGCCATAACGTAGGAGCGATAATCATCCGTTACGACAACGCCTAGTTTTGGTGTTAACGTTGTAAATTCATAGTTTGCAATCTCAGGCTGTGCATTTGATAAGACAGAAATGAGTGTTGATTTTCCTACATTAGGGAAACCTACGAGTCCAACATCCGCAATCAATTTAAGCTCTAACTTAATCTCTTTGGTAAGCCCTGGACGCCCAGGTTGAGCAAATTCCGGTCGTTGATTGGTTGAACTTTTAAAATGTGTGTTACCAAGTCCACCCATACCACCCTCTAAAAAGAGTTTTTTCTCGCTGTCATCCACAAGGTCTAAAAGGACCTCTTTCGTTTCTGCATCTAACACTTGGGTTCCAGGAGGAACGGTTACAACTAGATGTTCGCCCATTTTGCCGTACATCTTTTTTCCCATACCGGCTTCGCCATTTTTGGCCTTAAGATGTTGATTGTTTCTAAAGTGTGAAAGCGTATGCGTATTTTTATCCACTTCAAAATAGACATTGCCTCCTCGTCCACCGTCTCCACCATCGGGTCCACCTTGAATAACATGCTTTTCTCTACGAAAGGAAACCGAACCAGGACCGCCTTTACCAGAGCTGAGTGTGAGTGCTACATTGTCTATAAACATCGTAAAAACCTTTTAATATAAAGAGTAATACCTTTAATCATTACATGGAATCGTATAATCATTAGAGGTATTTTTTGTTTTTGAGGAAAAAAAAGAGGGTGGAGCGAACTCCACCTTTAAATTACAAGCTTGCGGGGATAACAGAAACTTTGTTTCTAATTTTATCTTTACGTTGGAATTGTACAAAACCATCGATTAATGCGTAGATCGTGTGATCAACACCGATGCCTACGTTATTTCCTACATGTACTTTTGTTCCACGTTGACGAATAATAATATTGCCTGCGCGTACGAATTCACCACCAAATTTTTTAACACCCAGTCTACGTCCAGCTGAGTCTCTATTATTCTGGGTACTTCCCTGACCTTTCTTGTGAGCCATTGGTTACTCCTAATCTTTATCTTTTGTAACGTTTGTGGGTTAAGCTTTAATGCTTACAACTTTTACTCTAGTATATTGTCTTCTAAAACCACGTTTGACTTTTGAATCTTTACGTCTACGTTTTTTGAAAGTAATAACTTTTTTGTCTTTGCCTTCAGTAACAACTTCGAGTTCTACTGTAGCACCATTGACGAATGGGGCACCCACTTTGAGTTCGCCATTGTTCACAGCTAAAACTTCCGTCACTACGATTTTCTCTTTTGGCTGAGCGTCAAGTCTATCGACATTTAAATAGTCGCCTTCTTGAACTTTATACTGCTTCCCGCCATTTTTTATAATTGCATACATGCGTATGTCCTTCTTGGGAGAGATTTATTTTGAGGTTTGGATTTTACCTAAACCTTCTTTAAGGTAATATTAAAGTAAAATCCCTTTAAGCCTCCATGAGAAGAAGGCTTAAAGTACTTAGGATCTTTCTATAAAACCATGTCGGTATAGTATTCGATTTGCGCTTTTTTCAAAATACGAATAAAGTTGGTACTTCCTTCAACACCTGCGGGATAACCTGCAGTGACAATATAGGTTTTTTCTTTACTAATCAACCCTCTCTCAATGCCTTTTTGAAGTGTCTTTCCAAGCATCATATTCAGATTACTTGCTTCAATATTCATGATGGGTTTAATACCCCATGCAATGGTTAATGAGCGTGCAATACGTTCATCATGCGTGACCGCATAGATATCGGCTTTAATACGATATCGTGCCAGTTTTTTAGCCGATTTTCCTGAACTCGTGAGTGAAATCATTGCTTCAACACCCAAACGATCTGCAAGGCGCGCTGTTGAAGAGGAGATAATATCGGTCTCATCTAAGAAAGGATAGACCTCAAATTTTCCATAAGGGTAAATCGCTTCAATCTCTTTAATCGTATTGGACATAACCTCTACAACATGAATTGGATTGATACCAATAGCACTCTCTTCGGAGAGCATCACTGCATCTGTCCCATCAAGAACAGCATTGGCAACGTCACTGATCTCAGCTCTGGTTGCCATCTCTTTTTCAGCCATGGAAAGAAGCATTTGTGTTGCTGTAATAACAGGTTTAGAGGCCGCATTGGCTTTGGCAATCAATCTTTTTTGAATACTTGGAACTTTATAGTAAGGTACTTCAATACCAAGGTCACCCCTTGCAACCATGATGCCATCACTAACTTCCAAAATCTCATCAATTTTTTCTACTGCATCAAATTTTTCAATTTTGGCAAAAATATGGGCACGAGATTTGTGCTCTTTAAGGATTTTTCGTGCATGTAAAATATCTTTTGCGCTTTGAACAAATGAAACTGCCACAAAATCGACATCATGTTCTGCACCCCAGCGAAGATCGGCTTCATCTTTTGGCGTAATGACTTCAATATTGATCACCGTATTGGGGAAATTCACCCCTTTATTAGAGGAGAGTTTACCGCTATTTTCAATCTCAGTAACAATTTTATCCCCAATTTCAATGACTTTTGCACGAATATTTCCATCATAGAGATAAATGTATTCATCCTCTTTCAACATATCTAAAATTTGGGGTTGGTTGATGCAGAGCTCATACGTGCCCTCGCCAATCTTTTTACCGACAATTTGCTCTTTCGTAAAGTAAATTTTGTCACCCACTTCAAGGTAAAAATCTTCTTCCAACTTACCCACTCGAATTTTAGGACCACAAATATCTTGTAAGACACCTACTTTTTTCTGAACATTTTTTTCTGCTTCTCTGATTTTAGCTAATGTACTGGCATGATACTCATGCGTTCCATGACTAAAATTGAGTCGAAATACGTTAACACCAGCTTTAATTAATCCCTCTAAAATCTCTACGCTATCACTTGCTGGCCCAACGGTTGCTAGGATTTTTGTCTTTTTATCCATATCTGTTTCCTTTTTCAAAATGAGTTCTATTATATCACTTTAATGTTACAAAATTATATCATAAGCCTTACATGTAAGCCCTAAAAGGGTGATGAACTTTTGTCCATATTTTCGTTTGAGGAATCATCAAAAAGCAGTTTGTAAATCTCCTCGGCTCTACTTTCAAGGTATTCAAAAGAGTGCGCCTTTTTGCATAAACCTATAAAATGAGTCATGACTGCCTCATTAATTTTGATTTGTGCTTTAAGCAGTGCCTGCAACAAATAGGTATAACGTTCACTTCCATAAGTGACATTTAACTGGTATTTTTCAATGATGAAAAGGGCGTCTCTTTCCCACACATCATACGTACAAGGGAGCTTTCGCCGTAATGTTTTTTTGAGTTTCTGTGTCGCTTTTTTAAAAACATCAAATTGAATTGTATAACTTGAGAAAAAAATAACTTCTTCAAGCTCTTTGCTTTTTTCTAACAAAATTTGATCGGCAACGTAGGATTTAATTGCACTATCAATATCTGTAAAATGAGATTTCATTGCCTGCATTCACCTTGAAAAATTTTGCTATTATAGCGTCAGCTTAATTCAATAAAATTAAAAGCTTTCTGTGGTATCATCTCTACTCATAATCCTAATTATAAGATACGGTTCAGATAATACCATGACAAACACGATTCAACAGTCCATTTTAATCTTTAATTACAATGAAGCGATCCTTGAAAATCGCAACACTGTTTTATACAATACTATCGTAGGGCAGCATGCCTCATTAAAAGAAAAGGGGATTAAAGGCGTCCTTGTTTCTTTAAAAGACACACCCTATTCTCCTTTAGTTAAAGAAGATCCTAATCTCGCCAATTTGGTCAAACAGCTCGAAAAACTCAGTCAAATTATTGGGCTTCCTGTTGCCATTGGCGATTACAAAAGAGATACCTTTACCTATCTAAAAAAGCTTAGTTGCAATACATCGGTAAAACTCTTCCAAAACATTAACACTGCGATCCTCTTTTTTAATCCAAAAGTCTTTAAAAAAGAGTTGGCAGTCCTTATTTACGATGAAGATAAAGAAAATGCCGATAAAATGGCAACGGAATTGGTAAAGTTAGGCTATTCTATTGTTCATGCCCATACAGCCGAAGACTTTAAAATGAAGGCCTCTGCTAAAAAATATGACATGACGATTACGCATACTGCGATTAATCAAACGACGAGCAAACCACAGGCATCTCAAAGTCTTGGCCTTTCAAAACAACTTGTCATCAATCTTCCTGTTTTTATCGATACCGCTGTCAACTCTTTGGTCACGATTACAGGGCTTGAAGCTCAAAAAATCAAACATGAGATAAGACCTTTTAACGAAAAGATTCCTCCCCAAGTCATTATTGCTGCTATGAAATTTAAGGGGGACATCAGCGGTGTTTTCTTTCTGGTGTTTCCACGAGAACTAGCGCTTGTAGCACTCGAAGCGATGCTAGGAGAGAGCCTTGAGGCCGATGATACGGCTGCGATTGTTGATGGTGTTGCTGAATTTTGCAATATCATAACAGGATCGGCTAAAGTAACCTTCTCTAGCAAAAATCTTAAAGTCCTGTTTGAACTTCCTAAAACGTATCTTTCCGTTCAAGTAGCACTCAACGACACCCTTGGCTCAAACGGTGTCTGGATTGACATGCAACTTGACGAAAAACCTTTTTACATGTTTATTACAAAGTAACTTATTTTTTCTGCAAAAACCGCAAAGCTTCTTGAAGAGGGATATCTTCCTCTTCACTTCTTTGATTGATCTCAATCGTAGGAATAACACCACTTGGCCAGACACTTTTGCCTTTAGGCGTGCTCCATCTAGCCGTTGCAAATTTAATCGCTGATGTGTTCGAGCTGAGGGTAAAAAGTGTCGCGAAGGTATCTTTACCAAAGGTAGGGGTTCCTATAATGGCAGCGCGATTATACTCTTGAAGTACAGCAGAGACAATTTCCGAACTGCCTGCTGAATCACCATTGACGAGAATGACAAGTGGTACCGTTTTTAAAAAAGAGAGCGCTTCAATTTTATCGGCATACTCCGTACCATCAAAATCTTGCAAAGAATTTTTATACTGTTTTTTATCTTCTTTATGGCGACTTTTTACCATTAAGATCAATTTTTCTTTCTCTAAGAAAAGAGAGGTAACGGCAATGCCACTGATAAACATGCCACCAGGATTGTCGCGAAGATCCAAAATCATACCATTGATTTTATGGTGTTGTGATTCATAGAGGTAACTGATGCTTTCCAAGAGACTCGGAAGTGTATCTTGTCCAAAAGAGCTAATTTTCACATACGCAATATCATTTTCAAACATAAGAGAACTAATCAGATCAATCGTTACGACTTTGCGTGTTAATTGCAGTTCTATGGGTTTAGAACTTTTAGCTTTGAGTGCCATTAATTTTATTTTTGTGTTGGGAGAGCCCCTAAGTGCTGAGACCACTTCATCAAATGTAAGGTTACGGACTAAAGCATTATCAATTTGAACAATCTCATCCCCTTTTTGAAGATTCGCTTTATCCGCGGGAGAGTGCTCGACAACTGATTTTACATAAACATGATTGCGTTTTTGAGTCAAAAATAATCCGATGCCCGCAACTGGTTTAGAACTTAAATAAAGCGTTTCATAGTCAGCTTCATTTAAATATTGCCCATTTTTATCGACACTCCTTACCATCCCTTCCAGACAGCTTTCCATCAATCGTTTCTCATCAAATGGCTGAATAGACTCCTCTTTAATCTTCTGTGCAACCTCTTGGTAAAATTGATAAGGATCGCTTGGGGTAGCATTCAACATCGTTATCATGACACTTAAAAAAACAAAAAAACGTCTCAAAAAAAATTCCTTTTTCTTTATGTTATTTTTATATAGTACTATTTTCACTCGTATTTTGCAAAATAATGTCACACTATCTTATTTCACGAGCAGTCGCATCGGTTTCATCGAAGAATCATGAAAGCCCAAACGTTTGTAAAAATGCTGTGCGGCATCGTTATCAGTATCGGTTAGAAGCGTAATCCGTTTACATGTAACTTTTTTGGCATGCGCAATGGCATAGTCAACTAATTGCTTGCCATATCCTTTACCTCGATACTCCGGCTTGATAATCATATCTTCTAAAAAAGCTACTTTACCACCAAGGGCTGTGCTAATTGTCCATAAAAGGCTAACCATTCCAACAACACTACCTTCCTCTTTTAAAACAAAAATAGAACCTACTTTGGAATCTTCTAAAATTAACTGAAGACCGGTGCGTTGAATATCACGCTGGGGCGTAAATTCAGCCTCTTGTGAGAAAAGAAGTGTTAATAAATCGATCAAATGTTCCATATCAGAACATTTTGCTTCTTCAACATGAACCATAAAGCCCCCTCTAATTTTTTATAATTGTAACATAGGAACCTTTTTTGCTTGTTATAAATAACTCAATCCAAGGAGCAATAATGACAATTGATGAAAGCAAAAACAAAATTAGCCAAATGTTTGCAAGTGCGGTCACAACGATTAAAAAAGAGAGCTCCGAACTCTCAAATTTCGCAGATGAATTAAAAAAACAACTTGCTGTCAATACAACGACCACCAATACTGATCCTAATAAACCAGCAGCAACGGAAGCAAGTGAATCCGATGCGATGGTTGAAGAGTTTAAAAAGACATTGGGAACAAAAGGTGCGCTGACTTTTTTCCAAGATTATAACAATGAAAAAATCGAAAAAATGATTGAAGAGAAAAAAGCAGAATTGATGGATAAATTAGGGCTTGGTGATACAACCCAACCACCACTTGCTGGCGATGAACGAGCACAAGCACTTGTAAGTTTAGATCAGATGATGAGTGATTTTCGTAAACAACTGATGGATAAACTTAATGCTGATAATAAGATAGATCAACAAAACACCATGCTCAATACATTTTTACAAAAGATGAGTTAACGCTTCTGTAAGACTAAAATTGTTTTATCAGGCTCGTCACCAAAGAGTGTGACGGGTTTGGTTGAAACCAATTTGAATGCTTTTAACTTTTTGAAAAAAGAGAGTGGATGAAAGTATTGTGTGATACTCCCCTCTTCCTTACGGTAAAATGTTCCCTCTTTTTCAAATAAAACGATCTTCGTTAAAAGCTCTTTATTTTTAAACGTTGCATCCACACACAAGAACTGATTATCCCCATTTTGGCACATGACACCATCCGCCACCCCTTCAAAACCATATAAGGTGTTTACATCAAAGACAAAATACCCTTCTTTGGGTAAAACACGTTCAATCGCTTCTAAAAAAGGTTCTATCTCTGCGGGTGAAATATAATTAAGGACATCAGCAATCGCTACAACACACTCAAATGAAGCCTCTTTGAACGCATCTAGCTCTTGCGTCGTGGCATTGACACCCAAAGCCAGCGCTCGAGCAATCATTGCGCCACTTCGATCAATCCCATACCCTTCAAACTGCTCTTGTTTGAGGTGTAAGAGAAATTTTCCATTACCGCATCCAACATCTAAAATAGTTTTTACATGTAAAGATTTGAGCAAACTCAAATAGGTCTGATAGAGCGTTTCATACTGGGTGTCAAAACCAATGAGAGATTCGATTTTAGCGTAAAGATCAAGGGGATTTATCATGGATAAGCTTTTTTGAGGGCTTTTATGCAAAAGCCCTCATGAGATTTTTAGTCAACGAGTTCTTGTTTGAAGCGTACTTCATCAAACGTTCGACCAAGGTATTCACATACGATTTTAATATCACGTCTAGCATTACCAAGGCAGCTTGTAGCTCCTGGGCTTGGTGTCATATTAAAGATGATTCCAGAGCCAGGATTAATGCTCGCTTCACCCAACATCAATTTTTTCTCAGTTTTGTTAATCACTTGAGGTCTAACACCACCAAAGTGTTCTGCATATTCCAAATCATCTAATTGAAGTGATGGAACGATTTTGCGTGCATCTTTAATGAAAAGCTCTTTACCGAATTTTGGAAGTTCAAAAAGAACGTTTCGTAAGATGTAGTTACGAATATCGCTGTCTTTCATTAAATCATAAAAGACTTTTGCCACTTTCGTATCAAATTGCAATGTTTGCCAAAAATCAAGATACGTACCGCCCGTGTAACGCTCTAATTTTGGCATGACCAATGCTGTTGGCCCAAAACGGGTACAGCCATCGGCTAAAATATCCGGATCGCCATGCAACGCTGCAAAAGGGAGTTTCGGATGTTGCACCATATAAACTTTACCATTGAGCATTTTTTTCTTTGTCATGTAAAAACTACCGCCCACTGGTAAACAGGCAAAATCAAGCCCGTATCCCATTTCATGTGCTAAGTAGAGTGAATGCGCCCCTGCGTTAACAACCACAAAATCAGCGGTAAAGGTATGATCTTTTGTCATCACAACGTGAATATCACCTAGCTTGGTAATATTGGTTACTTGTGCATTCAAAAAGACATCTGCCACTTTGCCTTCGATTTTTTGTGCTTCGTCGACCAAACTTTCGCTCATTTGCCCAAAATCAACCGTACTAAACTCTCCACCTTCAACACCCACACCAATAACATTGTCTGGGCGTTCTTTACCATTCGCATCGTAAATAAGCTTTGGTTCAATGTGTGAAAGTTTCTCTTTATCAAATACTTCTAAGTAAGGATAAAGTTCTTTAAACTCTTCGTAACGATTTTGCATATACGCAACTTCGGTATCACCCACACCGATAGCCATTTTCTGATGCGCAAATAAAAATTTGCCCTCATGCCCATGCGCAACACAATACTTTGAGATCATGCCTGCAGTCTCTTTGACTTTTTTCGCTTTTTCTAGAGTATAGTTAGTCTCTATGTCTCCACAGTGAATGGTTTGAGAATTTGACGTTCCAGCAGAATTTAATTTTGCTAAACGCTCATATTTTTCGACTAGCGCGATTCGCTTAATGTCTGTATATTTTGCAAGCTCATAAAAAAGAGCTGCACCTGAGATTCCGCCACCGACGACCAAGACGTCATAGTGATTTTTTGTCATGCCAAATAACTTCCTACTCTAAGATTTTAGGGTGCGACATTCTATTATAAAAACTTTAAAGTTTTTTAAAATAAATTGTTACTTTACTGCAATCGCTTCGATTTCAACCAATGCATTTTTAGGTAATGTTTTCACACCAACCGTACTACGCGCAGGTTTGTGCTCTTTAAAGAAAGAACCATACACATCATTAACGCTTGCAAAGTCATCCATATTTGCTAAAAAAATGGTCGTTTTAACCACTTTTCCCAAACTACTTCCCGCCTCTTTTAGCACTGCTTGGAGATTTTCCAACACTTGAGTCGTTTGTGCAGCAACATCTCCATCTAAAAAACTACCATCAGGCTTAAGCGCAATTTGCCCTGAGGTAAACACCATATCATTCACCACAATCGCTTGAGAATACGGCCCGATCGCTTGTGGCGCACTGTTTGTTGAAACAATCTTCATACATCTTCCTTTTTAAAATTTTCGATAACCGTTTTAAAAACATGAACCAAGGATTCAACTTCGCTCAAAGGGCAACACTCATTGGGCGCATGAATCGTATCATTCACCACACCACACTCTACGGTTGGAATACCAAAGCTTCCAAAAAATCGTGCATCGCTGGTTCCTCCTGCGGTAGAGAGTTTCGGCATCAAACCTTTTACATGTAAAAGTGCATCGCTGAGTTTTTTAACAAGCAATGAGTCTTTAGCAGTCACAAACGGATGGGCACTTTCACTTAAGCAGAGGGTAAATTCTAGCCCTTGGAGTACCTCTTCCACATAGGTGCGAATCTTTGCTTTATCGGTTTTAGTAGAATTGCGAACGTTAAACATGATCTTGAGATTACCAGGGGTAACATTGGTGACTTCCATGCCACCACGAATGTCGGTGATGATGATCTGGGAAGGTGTGAAAAATTCATCGCCCTCATCTAAGTAATGTCCTGCGAGTTTTGAAAGCAATGGAGCGATTTGATGTACAGGATTGATCGTTTTTTCAGGATACGCAGCATGACCTTGCTTCCCCGTAATTTCAATCATACCATTAATAGACCCTCTGCGGCCTATTTTAATGGCATCCCCAAAAACCACTTCAGACGTTGGCTCTGCGACGATGACGTAATCGGGTAAAAAAGAGCGGCGTTCGAGCTCTTTAATCACTTCAATCGTTCCATGTTTTGCATCGCCCTCTTCATCACTGGTTAAGATCGTGGAAAGTGTACCATTGAACTGTGTTGTCTCATTTAAAGCTTGCAAAAATGCACATACGCCACTCTTCATATCCTGTGCACCTCTGGCATAAACAACACCTTCTTTCATGAAAGGATCAAAAGGATCACTCTCCCACCCATACCCCGCAGGGACGACATCAATGTGTCCTGCAAAACAGAGATGTGGCCCTTCACCAAAACGTTTGTATAAAAAGAGATTCTTTGTATTCTCAACGTCAACTTCAACGATTTCAAAATCGTTCAAATACGTTTTGATAAATTCAAATGCACCACCATCATCCGGTGTGACTGAGACAAATCGTAAAAGTTTTAAGAAAAGTTCTTGTGTGTTTAGCATAGTTCCTCTATTGTAAAAGAGTATTCTTTAGAGTTTATACTCATTTCTTGTTTATTATTTAACATCAAGTTTTTTTAAAGCTTGATCAAAGTGGCACCATAGCCACCCATGTTAATCGGTGCATCCCCATAGGAAACCAAGGAAGGGTACGTGCTTAAAAAAGTTCGCACCGCATACGCCAATTTCCCTGTTCCTATACCATGATAGACCAAAACCTCATCAAAGCCACTCATCAATGCATCACTTAAAAATTTATCGAGCTTTTCAACGGCTTCATCGGCTCTAAGCCCGTGCAGATCTAAGATCATTGAACCGTTTGGGGTCTCTTTAGAGATCACCACACCCGCCTTGTGCACTTTAGGTTGATTGCCACTGCGTTTGAGTTTGGAGAGAGGCACACGAAGCGTAATGCCATCGCACTCAATCGTCGCTTCCTCTTTTTTAATACTTTTAATGATCCCTTTGGAACTTCCGTATTTGATTTTATCATTTACATGTAAAGGTTCTGATTTTTGATCGGGGATCACTTTACGTGTCTCTTGATGCAACTGGTTTGCTTTGTTTAGCAAACGGTGTGACTCTTTGGTATCAGAGCTTTTGATCGCTTTTTTCGCTTCGCCGATCGCTTGGTTAAACTCTTTAGACATTTTAGAATAGGCATGGTCAAACTCTTCCCTCACACGCTCTTTTTCATCCCTCAAAGACTCTTTGAGTTTTTCCACCTCGCGAAGTCTTGCATCAAGCTCTTCCGATGTTTGACGCATCTCAAGCTCTAAATCAATATTTTTTTGAATGAGCTCATTGAGCTTCTCTTTGTCTTCCCCGTACAAAACACGCGCTTCTGCCACTAAGGACTGAGGAATACCATAACGAAGTGCGGTTTCAAACGCATAACTTCGACCAATCGTTCCTTTTAAAAAGCCATACGTTGGGCGCTCACTCTTTTCATCGTAAATTGCCGCTAAGAGTTCGACTTCAGGATGGGTTGCAAGCAAGGAAGCTAAGCGTTTATGGTGTGTCGTAATGACGATTTTCATCTCTTTGTCGATCAGCTTTTCAATCATCACTTTAAACAGATTGGCCGCTTCATCGGCGTCCGTTCCAAGCTCGATCTCATCGACACCAATGAGTGCTACTTTTTTACCAAACAGTTTACTAAACTCACTCATACGCCCCGCAAAGGTTGAGATATCATTTTTGACATTTTGAGGATCATCCAAAATTGCAAACACCTCTTTAAACGAACCAATACTGGAGTGCTTTGCATCAATGCGCATGGGGAGCAAGTATTTGCTCAAAATGGCAGCAGTGAGAATGGATTTAAGAAGCATCGTCTTACCACCCGCATTCACACCTGTAATCATCAAAACCTGTTTACTAAAATTGATCGTAATCGGTTTGGGATTAGCAAGGGCGGGATGCGCAAAGTTTTCAAGTTTGATGGCATTGCTCTTAGAAGGCAGAACAAACTCCATATCTTTTTCTCTGGCATAGGCGACTCTGGCGTAATACGCATCAAAACGGTCAAACTCTTTGTTCACAAATGCTAAAAATTTAAGCTGTTTGGTAAACACGGCAGAGATCTGTTTGGCGTATTTATACACCAGTTCTTCTTTGCGGTCGATCAGTTCACTCTCACGACTCACCAACTTGGCTAACGCTTCGGGTACCACATAGAAAAAGCCGCTACTACTGCGCCCGATGACATTGCCCTTTAAGACATGGTTAAAGCCACCACGCACCAAAAGCGCTTCTTGGTTGTTAATGTAGTGAATCTGTTTATCGGCAAGATAGAGGGCAACTTTTTCGGTGGAGATCAGACGGCGAAGCGTGCTGTTCATCTCCTCTTTAACGATTTTAAGACTTTGTGCGATACTCGCAAACTGCTCATCAACACTGGATTTAAGCTCACCTTTTTCATCGAAATAGCCGCAAATTTGGCTCATTTCAGCAGGAATAAGAATGCGCTCCATCCATTCGCCAAGGCTCTGGTCGTTGAGCATTGCTTTGAGATACTGCATATAGTTGACAACCTGCACAAACGAAAAAATTTCAGTGAGACGCAATATGCCCATTTTACTCAGATGCATCAGGGATACATCCAAAGAGGGAACTTCGGGCAAAGGCTTCAAGCGATCGCGGGTGAGAAGTTCGTGAATCATTTTATAATGCAGGTTCGCATCGCCCTCCATAAACAGAGGTTTTTCGCGCGCTAAAAAGTGTTTAAATCCAGTCGCATAATCGACCAGATCAAGTTTTGAAAAAAGCTTTTCCATTAGGGTGTTACTTTCACTTTTTCCAGTTTACATGTCGCCATATCAATCACAATACCTCTGTCATTTTGGTTTTTATCGTTTGCAATAAAACTGAGTGTTCCACTCACAAAAACAAAGGTAGAAGAAGAGATTTCACGCCCATCGCAATAGAGCGTTTTGCCCTGTTTAAAAGCACTGATCATCATCCGATTCTCTTCACTGTTTTCGCGACTTTGGGCTTCATAACGCCAAGCAAGTCCAACCAGAATGAGAAGAAAAATAAAAAGTCCTGCTTTTGCTTTTTTAGAAAACGTACTCTTTTTAGCATAAATGACAAAAACAACCAAAAGGAGTACGGCTAAAAAAAGTAAAAATTGCATTACATGGCTCCTCTGAGTTGATAGGTTATATCGCCTGCGCCAAAACTAATCACCAAACCTTCATCAAACGTCTGCTGATTGCTTTCGCAAGGGAATATCTCTATACTATCATCTTTTCGGTAAACGCGCGGTGGGAAAAGTGGAGAGTAACGTGCAAACTCTTTTTCAAAATCAATAAAAATCTCTTTTTCCCCTGCGCGCCAAACGGGTAAAATCACGAGCTGATCGACACCTTCAAAGCAGTTTATAAAACTCTGCAAATTATCAATCGTTCGAGAGTATTTGTGCGGTTGCCAAATAGCGGTAATCTTTTTAAGTCCCATCAGGGCAGCGTATTGTTTAGCAGACTCAAGGGTTGCTTTAATTTCAGTGGGGTGATGACCGTAATCATCAATCAGTGCAAAGTTTTCATGTTTGGTTAAAAGATCAAAACGTTTTTTGATGCCTTTGTAGTTTTTGAGTTTCTCACGCGCCGTTTCCACATCCATTTCATGCAGACTCGCCAAAATCGCGAGTGAAGCGTCTAGCGCCATATGCGCACCAATTCCCCACACTTCAAAACGTCCCAAATCTTTGAGCATAAACGAGGTAAAAGGTTCTCCATCACGCATGACGGTTTGAATGTCACGGATGTCACGACTGGGATAAAGGCGATCAGCTTCGAGCTCCGTAAGTGTGCTTAAAAAAGGATCTTCTGCGTTAATCACTCGAATCGTTGCACTCTGCAAAAAGTGTCGATACGCCCCATAAAATCGGTCGTAGTCGTAGTTATAATACTCCATATGTTCCGGCTCTGCATTGGTGACAATCGCGATGTAGGGATTGGAGTTTAAAAAGCTCGCATCACTCTCATCGGCTTCGAAAATGACATTATTCCCCTCTTTGTAGTACATATTGGAGCCATACTGCTTGCTCTCCGCACCAATGACCAAAGAGCCCTCCACCATCGAAGCGAGCATCGCACTGGTCGTACTTTTGCCATGCGCTCCACAGACGGAAAAAACACGTCTATTTTTCAAGATAAACAGCAATGCCTCACGGCGTGGCATGATCGTCATTCCCTTTTCACGCGCACGTACTAGCTCGATGTTATCGGGTTTAATGACGGCAGAAAAGACCACCAAATCTTGATCGGTAATGCACGCAGGATCGTGTGGGATACGCACAGGAATGCCCATCTCTTCAAGTCCTGCTGTAATTTTACTCGCTTTGACATCGGAGCCTGTGATTTCATAACCCTCTTGTTTTAAATATTTTGCGAGTGCGGAAAGCCCAATTCCACCAATGCCTACAAAATGAACTTTTTTCAACGATTGTCCTTCATCTATTTTTTACACGCTTTCCAAGCCAAGCTTGAAAAACTACGCTGCGCTGTGCGCAAAACAAGAGCTATGCTCGATGTTTCTATGAAAAGCTTGCCTTTTTCAAGGCAGAAATGGTACTGCTTTATTCTTTACATGTAAAGCTTCACATTTTTTTAGAAAGAGGCGATAACCTCTTTGATCTCTTTTAAGATCTGTTCTGTTTTTTCGCTATTTTCCACCAGTGCGATGCGCACATAATTCTCACCCATGCCGCCACGCCCTAAAAAACGACCCGGCAATACTTTGATATTTTTTTGCTCATACAGTTTACATGTAAACTTCAAATCATCTTTCACTTCGAGCCAAATATAGAAGGTCGCATTGATTTTGGGTACCCCTAGAATCTCATGCGCTAGGGAGAGATTTTTCGCGTATTGGGCACGTGTCACTTCCACATGCTCCATATCACTCCACGCAAGCGCTGAAGCCATTTGGAGGGGCAGAGGAATTGCGGCTCCCACATACGTGCGGTATTTGGCATACCCATTTAAAATTTTCTCATCGCCTGCAATAAACCCTGAGCGAAGTCCTGGCGCGGAGCTTCGTTTGGAGATGGAGTTTAGAACCAAGACATTTCTAAACTTCTCATTGCCGACATGTAACGAAGCTTCCAGTAAAGAGGCTGGTTTCTCACCCACATAAAGCTCACTGTAACACTCATCGTTCAAAAGAACAACATCGTATTTAAGGGCAAACTTTACCCACTCACCCAACTCGTCAAGGCTTAAAACCGATGTGGTTGGATTGTTAGGAGAGTTGAGAATTATCAGATCGGCTTCTTTAAGGGAGGGCAAATTAATGTCAGGTTTAAAACCATTCTCTTTGGTAAGATTGAGATGAACAATACGAGCACGACTCGCAATAGCAGCACCTTCATAGATCTGATAAAAAGGATTGGGGTACGCCATAACAGGGTTGGGCTTTGAATGTAAAAGATACTGTGGAAAATTAAACAGTACCTCTTTCGTTCCAAAAACAGAGATCAACTCTGAGGGTTTCAGATCAACGCCAAAACGTTTTTTCACAAAACCACGTTGGGCTTCATTCACATACGCTTCCCCTGAAGATTTGGGGTACTTGTTCAGTAAATGCACGTTTTGTTTAAGGGCTTCTTGAATAAAATCAGGTGTCTCAAACTGCGGCTCGCCAATGGTCAACGTTACCGCTGGATACGCACGATTGGGTGTAATATCTTTTAATAATTCCGCTAATTTTTCAAAGGGATACGGTTCAAAATGCAATGGTTTTCCTTTTACATGTAAAACAATTTTTTAGTATGGCATGCCAAATTTTTGGGTGATAAGTTCACCCTCATCATTTATATACAAATAATAGAGCAAATCTTTTTTAACACTGAGTCCTGCTAAATAACGCAGTGCCAAATTCGCCTGCAACGAGGCAATGTGCATCACAATCGGTGCAGCAATACCAGAGGGCGTTTTGTTGCTAATCTGAAATGCTTTAAAGCTACTCTTCTCAAAGAAGCAGACTTGTCCGTTAAACGCTTCAACGGAGCCGTAAAGCCAGGGTGTGTTCACCTCTTTAGCATACAGATCAATGAGTGCACGGGTAGGTAAATTATCGGTTGCATCGATGATGAGATCAACCTCAATACCTTTACATGTAAACGCTTCCAGTCGACCAATATGGGCATGAACTTTCACAAAAGGGCAGCGCGCTTCGATGCTCTCTTTGACCACATTGGCTTTAAATTTTCCCTCATCGCCTACTTTAAACGCGATCTGGCGGTGGATGTTGTGTACACTCACCTCATCAAAATCGACAAGGTGAATCTCACCTATGCCTGAGCTTCCAAGGGCATACGCCAAAGAGCTTCCAAGGCCTCCGCATCCGATAATCACGATTTTTTTTGTTTGCAAACTTTGCTGTGTCTCTTCTCCCCACAGCTGGACTTGTCTGTGGAAATAGTGCATCATAGGCTTTCTCGCTTACTCACCTGTTTTTTCCATCCCCACAGTTTTCGCGCTTCGGCAAGGCTCTCCTTTTCAAGGGTTGCAACCAGCATCTCTTCTTTATCACCAAGCGTTAACTCCACATCTCCAAACGGGGAAATTAGGCTGCTTTTGCCATAAAACTGCCATGTCTCTTCTTCTTTATAGCTTCCCACACGATTTGCGCGTAAGATATAAACATTGTTGAGCATGGCGCGCATTTTCAAAAGCTCTTCCCAACGGTGTGCCGAATCAAAGGTCGAAGAGGTCGGCGTGAGGACCACGTCCACATTCTTCTTCATCACTTCCATCCAAACGGTGTCAAAATGAAGCTCATAGCCACTGATGATGCCAAAGCGAATACCATTGTGTAAAAAGATAGGCAACGTGTACTTAGAGACCGCATTGGCAAAGAATTTCTCTTCATTCCAGTGTTTATAGTTGATCAAAAACTGCTGATCAAAAAAATGCACCGATTTTGGGGAAAAATGAGCGTTGCTTTTGTAGCAAAAATCGCCTTTGATATTGACAATAGGGGCAATAACATGCAAATCATAATCGGCACACAGTTTTTTAAGCACTTCAATTTTATGATTGGATTGCTCTTTGATCATCGAAAGAGGCATACTCTCGAGCTCTTTAAAAAAGCTATTGAGTGCATATTCGCTGATTAAAACAACTTCGACCTCTTTTTGTTTGCAGATACGAAAATAATAATCGAGTTTTGCTTCACTCATCGGGAGCGTGCTGAGTTGCAATGCCGCTATTTTCATGCCAGCACTTCCTTTTCTTGCAATTTCGTATAGGTCAATTTTGCCTCTTCAAGCATTTTGGTTGCCTCTTGAAGAATAGCAATTCCCTCTTGGTATCGCTTCATGCCCTCTTCCAGTGAAAGTTCGGGATTGGAAAGATTCTCCAAAATTGTTTTTGCACTCTCAAGCTTTGCTTCAAAACTTTGCTCTTTTTCTGCCATTTTAATCACCTTTGGGGTGCACTAAACTTTTGATTCCAGTGCTTTTTTAATATAAAAATCAAACTTATCGTACTCAACCAAAAAGGCATCATGCCCATATTGGCTATCAATGCAGACGTAATCGACGCGATCATTGCGCCCCATATTTTCCATCGTTGTCTTAATAAATGCCATCTCTTCAGGCATAAAAAGGCAATCACCTTGAAACGAGATCAGTGTCAGTTTCGCTTTAATGTATTTGAGCGAATCCTCTAATGAATCATAGTTACGCATTGCATCAAAGATATTCATCGCTTTAATGATGTAGAGGTAACTCAGTGGATCAAAACGCTTAGCAAAACTGTATCCGTTATACTCCATGTAACGCTCTACTTGAAAACGTCCAAAAAGTTCGTACAAACCATCCGTCTCAACGTAATTGCGTCCAAATTTTTTGTTCATGGAGTAGGGACTTAGGAAGCTAATATGCCCTGCCATACGACCTATGGCAAAACTGAGCAGTCCCTCTTCTTCAAAATCTTTGGGGTCATAGTTTCCATTTTTAAAACGGGGGTCGTTGACAATGCCCTCTATCGCAATTTTATTCCATGCAATCGCCCAAGGTCCTGTTGCATACGTGGTAGCAAGGAGGATGACCCGTTTCGCAAAATCGGGATACTCAATCGACATACACAGCGCTTGCATACCCCCCAGTGAACCTCCAATGATCGCATACGCTTCTTTAATGCCACGTCTGACAAAGAGGTTCATCTGAGCTCTGACCATATCACTAATCGTTAAAACAGGAAATTTCAAGCGAAGAGGTTCTTTGGTTTTAGCATTGATGCTCATCGGTCCGGTGGAGCCAAAACAACTCCCAAGAATGTTAACACAGAGGACACAGTATTTTGTTGTATCAACAATTTTGCCGTCTCCGATGAGAGGATCCCACCAACCTGCTTTTGTCTCACCCTCATAGCGACCAGCCGCATGATGACTTCCTGTGAGGGCATGAAAAACTACGATGACATTGCTTTTGGTCTCGTTCATTTCGCCATACATCTCATAGGTGAGATCATAGGTTTCTAAAATACGTCCACTCTCCAAATAGAGTGGTTCGTCAAAATGTTCAACAAAGGTTTGTATTTTCACAATTGACCTTATTTAAGATAGGGGTCACATGACCCCATTACTCAATTAATTAACGCGATAATTGGGTGCTTCGTGTGTGATGATAACATCATGCACGTGGCTCTCTTTAAGACCCGCACTTGTAATTTCAACAAACTCGGCTTTTTCTTGGTAATCAAGAATATCACGTGCTCCCACGTAGCCCATTGATGACCTAAGACCTCCCACCATTTGGAAGATAACATCACGAATAGAGCCCGCATGCGGTACACGCCCTTCAATACCCTCTGGTACGAGTTTATCCGCAGCTGTTCCCTCTTGGAAATAACGATCGCTACTTCCCTTGGTCATCGCGCCAATACTTCCCATACCACGATACGTTTTATACTGTCTTCCTTGATAGGTAATAAATTCACCTGGGCTCTCATCCGTTCCTGCAAGTAAACTTCCAACCATAACGCTTTGTGCACCTGCTGCCAATGCTTTTGCAAAATCACCAGAGTATTTAATACCACCATCAGCAATGACAGGCACGCCATGTTTTTTACCCACTTCGGCACACTCTTCAATCGCAGAGATTTGAGGAACGCCCACACCAGAGACGATACGCGTTGTACAAATACTTCCAGGTCCAATGCCTACTTTAATACCGTCCACACCCGCAGCCACTAAGGCTTCAGCCGCTTCTGAAGTTGCAATATTTCCCGCAATAATATCCACTTTAAGCTCTTTCTTAATGAGTTTAACCGTATCAATAATACCTTTAGAATGTCCATGGGCCGAATCCAAAACCAAAACATCAACACCTGCCTCTTCTAAGGCACGAGCACGATCCAGTTGACCGACACCAATGGCAGCACCCACACGAAGGCGTCCAAAACTGTCTTTATTGGCATGAGGATACTCTTGACGTTTTTTGAGATCTTTAATCGTAATAAGCCCTGCTAATTTATTGTTTTCATCCACCACAGGAAGTTTTTCAACTTTATTGGTTCTAAAAATCGCCTCAGCATCATCCAAGGTCGTTCCTTTTTTGACGGTAATCAAAGGCATTTTGGTCATAAGCTCTTCGACATTTTTGCTGTAGTCATTTTCAAAACGAAGATCGCGGTTGGTTAAGATACCAATCAGTGTATCATTGTCATCAATGACAGGGACACCTGAAATACGGTACTCTGACATAATCGTCAGTGCTTCTTTAAGGGTTGCAGTCGCTTTAATGGAAACGGGATCAATGATGATGCCACTCTCACTTTTTTTAACACGTCTGATTTCACGTACCTGAGATTCGATGTCCATATTTTTGTGAATAATACCAATACCCCCAAGACGCGCCATCATAATTGCCGCACGATGCTCTGTAACCGTATCCATTGCAGCCGATACAAGAGGAATATTGAGTGTGATATTTTTTGTTAGTTTTGTTTTAATATCGACCTCTTTGGGCAAAATCTCTGAATATTTTGGAACCAATAATACGTCTTCAAATGTTAATGCTCTTTTTCTAATTTTCATGGTGTGTCCTTATAACCCTAATTCTCTCTCTAAGCTCAGCGCTCCATCTAAGAGTGCTTGCTCACCGTACGCTTGACCGATTAATTGACCACCAACAGGTAGACCTTTACTATCTTTACCAAGAGGGACTGAAATACCTGGAAGTCCTGCAAGATTGAGTGAAATCGTGTAAATATCACTCAAATACATCTCCAACGGATCCGCTTTTGAACCAAATTCAAAGGCAGTTGTTGGCGTGACTGGCATAAAAATCAGATCAGCCTCTTTAAAAATCGCTTCATATTGTGCTTTGATAAAATGACGCGCTTTTTGAGCTTTAATATAATACGCATCATAATAACCACTGCTTAAAACGAATGTTCCTAAAAGGATTCTTCGTTTCACTTCCTCACCAAAACCTAAACTTCTGCTTTGAATAAACATCTCTTTCAGATTTTCATTACTACCACGATTGCCATAACGAACACCATCATAACGACTGAGGTTCGCACTCGCTTCTGCCGTTGCAATTACATAATAGGTTGCGATGTCATATTTCGAGTTGATAAAATTACGATACATAATTTTATGACCCGCTTTTTCAAGAGCACGAATACCATCCATCATACGTTCCCGCACTTCGGAGCTCGCTTCATTGAGATAATTTTCAATGACAGCAATCGTCATTTTACGATCCGCATTGAGATTATCTGCCACACTTTGATGCGCCATATTCGCACTGGTCGAGTCTTTTGGCTCATGTCCTGCGATAATGTCATACAAAATTGCAGCATCTTCAACATTTTGGGTAATCGGTCCAATCTGGTCTAATGAACTTGAATACGCTCCCAAACCGTAACGACTTACTTTTCCGTACGTTGGCTTAAGTCCTACACAGCCACAAAAAGCGGCGGGTTGGCGAATACTTCCCCCTGTATCGCTCCCCAGCGCTGCAATAGCAATACCACCTGCAACCGCAGCGGCACTTCCGCCACTACTACCACCTGGGACACATTTTGGATTGTGTGGATTGAGGGTTTTACCGTAAAACGAGGATTCGGTTGAGCTTCCCATCGCAAACTCATCCATATTGGTACGACCAAACGGAGAGAGTCCATGACGTAACATGTTCTCAATCACGGTCGCATTGTAAGGGGCTACATAACCTTGGAGGATGTTTGAGCCACTCGTTACTTCCCAACCATTGACTTGAATATTGTCTTTAATCGCAATCGGAATACCTGCACCATACTCACTTATGCTTTTACATGTAAGCTGTTCAACATACGCACCCAAGCTGTTTGTCGCTTCTATTGTTTTCTTTAAGTCGGTTCTAAATGCTTCGATCTCTTCTTTGGGAAGTTTTAATGCCTCTTTTAAGGTTATCAACGCCTCTCCTTTATCATTATTTATAAAACATGTTAGCTAGCCTAATGCCACTTCTGTGGTCTATGAAAGCTTCGTGCCCTTGTCGGCAGATTTTAATTTTTTTGTTTTGATATTAATCAGATATATACACACCCCAATAACCGCAAAAATGGCGCCTATGGTTGTGAAAATAAAGCTCAGCTCAATAGGAGCACTCACATCAACCATTGAGTGCCTCATTACATCTGTGACACAGTTCTTCTTCACTTTTAGCACGGTATTTCCAACAACGTGGGCATTTGCATTTAGTCGCTTTAAGAATTTTAAAACGATCTCCTGCGACTTCAAACATACCCATTTCACCCGATTCCTCATGCTCAATCACTTTACTCACCGTAAACCAATCTTCCGCATCGACTTTTTCAAGTGCGGCAATTTTGGATGAAGTCGTTTGAAGCACCAACTCTAAAGTTGATTTGATGATTTTCTCTTTTTTAAGAGTATCGACGATTTCAAAGAATTTCTCTCTCGCTTCCACCATGTAGGTTTCATCAAACACTGTTGTCATCGTAGGCAGTGGTTGATACACAAGATCAAAAACACTTCCGCAGTTTTGTTTCAAAATAGCAGGGGCATACTCCATCATCTCATCAATCGTATAGGTTAAGGTTGGAGCCATCAACACCATTAACTTCTCAGCGATTAATGCCATCGCACTTTGAGAGGAGAGGCGAAGTGAGTCATTTTTAGCATTACAGTAGAGTCTATCTTTGGAAATATCAAGGTAAATACCACTGAGTTCGACCGCAATAAAATGATTCAGAAGCGCAAATCCTTTGGAGAATTCATACTCCCTAAAGTAGCCTTCCGCTTCATCGAAAACCGCTTTGGCGTGTACTAAAATCCATTGATCCAATACGCCCATTTGCGAAAATGGCATAATGGTTTCAAGGTCATTCACGTTAGCAAGTAAAAACCGAAAGGTATTACGAATTTTGCGATACTGCTCGCTGATCTGTTTTAAAATGTTATCGCTGATTTTAAGGTCGGTCGTGTATTCACTCGTCCCTACCCAAAGACGCAAGATTTCGACACCATGGCTTTTTGCAATATCTGTAGGCGCAACAACGTTGCCCTTAGACTTGCTCATTTTCTCGCCCTTTTCATCCACCGTAAAACCATGCGTTAAGATTTTATGATAGGGAGCAATGCCGTTGTTGGCCGTACTGACTAAGAGTGAGCTTTGGAACCAACCACGATGTTGATCGCTGCCTTCAAGGTACATCGTTGCAGGGTAATGCCCAGCGTCATAGTCGGGAGACTCAAGAACCGCTTTCCATGTGCTACCACTGTCAAACCAGACGTCCAAAATATCCATGACTTTTTCGAGATTTTCTACTTTGTAGCCACTGTTCTCAACCAAAAGATCTTTGATTTCCAAATCCCACCATGCATCCGCACCTTTTTCTTCAAAGATGTTGGCAATATGTGTCACAACGTTGGTATCAAAGATCGGTTTACCGGTTGTTTTATCTCTAAAAAATGCAATAGGAACACCCCAGTCACGTTGACGAGAAATACACCAATCGGGTCTATTTTCGATCATCGAACCTAAACGATTGATACCTGATTTTGGGTAAAAACGAACTTTTTCAAGCTCATCCATCGCCATTTTGCGAAGGCTCTCACGTCCGCCAACGGCTTCATCCATCGCCACAAACCACTGTTTGGTTGCACGGTAAATAACCGGTTGATGCGTTCTCCAGCAGAATGGATAGGAGTGCGTAAACTTTGAACATTTCAAAAGTCGTGTACCCAAAAGCTCTAAAATACGCTCGTTGCATTTAAAGATATGCTCACCTACGAAACTTTCCGCATCTGGAAGGAGTCCTAAACGAACCACCGTTTCATCGTAACAACCGCGCTCATCAACAGGCATAATCACTTCAAGACCGTAACGAAGTCCTACTTTGTAGTCATCATCACCATGTCCTGGAGCGGTGTGAACACAGCCACTACCGCCATCCATCGTAACGTGATCGCCTAGAATTAATTGTGATGATCTGCCATTAAGAGGGTTAAGTGCAAAGCTATTTTCAAGCACACTGGCTTTAAAGGTTTTAACGATTTCACCTTTCACCACACCTTGCTCTAAAAGTTTTACATGTAAAGGCTCAGCCACGATGTAACCGTCACTGGTAAGCACATAATTTTCATCGGGACTAAACGAAATACCAACGTTTGCAGGAAGTGTCCAAGGCGTAGTCGTCCAGATAATGACTGAAGCATCTGTGCTGATATCAAGTTTTGCTTTCGCCTCAGGCGTGAGTGCAAAGGCAACAAAAATGGAGTAATCTTCTTTGTCTTCATACTCTACTTCGGCTTCAGCGAGTGCACTACGTGCAGCCCATGACCAGTAAACCGGTTTACTTCGCTCAACCAAAAGTCCACGATCTGCAACACCGCATAAAGCACGGTAAATATCTGCTTCAAATTTAAATTTCATCGTCATATACGGATTGTCCCAATCAGCAATAACACCTAATGATTTAAACTCTTCACGTTGAATATCAATAAACTTGCGTGCATGTTCACGGCACAATTCGCGAATCTTGCTCTTAGGCAGTGCGTCTTTTTTCTCTTTTCCAAGGTTTTTTTCAACTTGTTGCTCAATCGGCAAACCATGACAGTCCCAACCTGGAACGTAACGTACTTTTTCACCAAAGAAATAGTGGGTTTTAATAATCACATCTTTGAGAATTTTGTTGAGTGCATGTCCAATGTGAATATGCCCGTTGGCATAGGGAGGGCCATCGTGAAGAATAAATGTCGTTGGGGCATTTTCTCTGTTATGAATCATTTTTGCATAAGCGCTCTCCTCTTTGGAAAACCACTTAGCATAACGTGCAGGCTCGTTTTGAGGGAGGTTACCACGCATTGGAAAATCGGTTTGAGGAAGAAGCAAGGTCTCTTTATAGTCCATCTATTTATCTCTCCTTGGAAGCTACAACTCTTTACATGTAAGCGTCTCTTAAAATGAGGCAAGTTTATCTAAAAACGATTTAAGAAGCACTTACGGTATAATGCGAGATACGTTATAACTCAAAGTTTTAGCCTGCCACTACCCTTGGCACGCTTTGAGAGTCTAGTGGTTAACGCAGTCAAATGAGTTTTACTTTTTTGACATCATAAAAATCAAAAGGTTGTTCTCATGAAAAGCTCTTTGATCGTAGTTGGAAAAGCTCTACGATACAATCTGCCATTTTTAAACTATATTCACGCGACCATTACCAAGCATCTTGACCTTCCCGATCAAACTGTCTACATCGATAAAAACGATAAAGACCTTTTTTTCGTCCTCGAAGAGTCTATCGCCCATGCGGATGAAATCGTCATTGTGACTTCAAATGATAGTTTCAATCTGGTCAATAAAGTCATTGCAACGCTTGGAGAAGAGTCTTTAGAGCTAAAAGGTGGCATGCTTATTCCTTCCAAAGCGGTTCGTTTTGAAGAAAACAGCTATCTTTTGGATCGAGTTGGTAAACATATCAATGTCATCAAAGCATGTGAAAATAAAAAATTACCGCCGCTTCTTATCCAAAACAGCAATGCTTCTGCACTTTTTTCGATTATCAACATTGATGAAGATTCCCTAAAAATCTTAGTAGAACCTCTCGCTCAAAACTATGAAATCCGTATTACACCTACAAAAATCGTTGATGGATGGATCAGTGTTGAAGCCATTTCTAACAAATATGGCAACTTGGAGAGCTTTTTTAAAGCCGTAAAATCACTTCTTCCACAAAAAGTGATTAACCACCCTGATGTGATTATGCATATTGCCCAATGTTTAGAAAGTGAAGGACAGACACTTAGTATTGCAGAGAGTTGTACCGGAGGGCTTATCGCTTCTATGATAACGAAACGCTCAGGCGTTTCAGCCATTTTTAAAGGTGGACTTGTCACCTACTCCAATGAAATCAAAGAGTCGTGGCTTGGTGTTAGCCCTGAAACAATTGATAATTTTGGAGCTGTAAGCGAACTATGCGTGCGTGAAATGCTTGAAGGTGTTCTCAATGCAAGCCTCTCTGATTATGCCATTGCGACCAGCGGAGTAGCAGGTCCAACTGGAGGAAGTATTGAAAAACCCGTTGGCACCGTTTTTGTTGGCGCGCGCAATAAAAGAGGTGACGTTCTCATCGAAAGGCTTCTTTTAGAAGGTGATAGAGAGTACATTCAAACCCAAAGTGCGTACCATGCTTTAAAGTTACTTTTACATGTAGGGGAAAGTATTTTTTTAAAAAGTGAAAAAATGTCTTGACAAATGGATTTTTTTTCTCTATAATTTCAGCCTCATTACGAGAAGAACGGTGAACGACTCGTTAGCTCAGTCGGTAGAGCATCTCCCTTTTAAGGAGGTGGTCGATGGTTCGAATCCATCACGGGTCACCACTCTTATTTGTGCGACCCCATCGTCTAGTGGTCCAGGATCCCGCCCTTTCACGGCGGTTACAGGGGTTCAAATCCCCTTGGGGTCGCCATATATGTTTCTTCTTTAGTGTCCCTAATGGTCGCTTAGCTCAGTTGGTAGAGCGCCACCCTTACAAGGTGGATGTCATAAGTTCGAGTCTTATAGCGACCACCATTTATGCGCGGCGGTAGTTCAGTTGGTTAGAATATCGGCCTGTCACGCCGGGGGTCGCGGGTTCGAGCCCCGTCCGCCGCGCCACTTTTTTGTATTCCCTCAGCATTTTCTTATCTGTTATGAAACTGTCTGAGCATGACTCGTTAGCTCAGTCGGTAGAGCATCTCCCTTTTAAGGAGGTGGTCGATGGTTCGAATCCATCACGGGTCACCATTGTCCTAAACAAACACACTTGTGCGACCCCATCGTCTAGTGGTTAGGACACCGCCCTCTCAAGGCGGGAACGGGGGTTCAAGTCCCCCTGGGGTCGCCATTTTCCTAGACTAAATCCTATTACCTCTTTGATTAATTCCTTCATTCTCATACAAATCAATTTCACGTTTATAATCTGGATTGGCTTTTTTAAGCTCCTCATCCATAAAAGCAATGAGTTTGGCATCGGCATTATGGTGACTTGCAACCAAAATAACAAAATTAAGATACACTTTAGAGATTTTTGGAGCAACACCTTTCTCTTTTGGAGGGAAAGGACACTCTTGTGCCGCTTTTAAAATAGCGTTGGTAAGATCATTCCGTGTTGTCGTACGTTTAGCCACAATATCAATCAATGCCTCAATAGCAATTTTGCGTGCTTTTTCCTCTTCTCCATTTTTATGGGGAGGAATTTCAACAATAACTGTTTTTTGCAGATTGGCTACAACAATAAAAAGTGAGATGAGTACAATGGTGATAACCACGACAATCGTGATGATGAGATAATTCTCTTGCATACGTGTAGCCTTAGACTTTTTGCGCCTATTATAGCACAACTTGAAAGAGGCTATCAACCTCTTTCAGGCTCGATTTAGAGTGCTTTTGCCATTTCACGTTTGGGGTAAGCAAAGGCTATTATAAGAGCTACAATGATAACGGTGTAATAGACGAAGGGTGGAACAGGGATCGGGTCGCCTGAAGCGTATGAGTGCATACCTGAGAGGTAAAAGTTCACTCCGAAGTACGTCATGATGATCGAAGCAAATGTAACGGTTGATGCAACTGCAAAGGCAAATGGTGAGCTTAGTTTTGGGATAAATCTAAAATGTACGACTGCTGCATAAAATAAGATAGAAACTAATGCCCATGTCTCTTTTGGATCCCAGCCCCAATACCTTCCCCATGACTCATTGGCCCAAACACCTCCTAAGAAGTTACCAATGGTTAAAAGACTAAGTCCTAAGATCATTGCCATTTCATTGATACGCGTTGCTTCGATAATATTTCGATCAATCTCTTGATTTCGTTTTGACTGCTTTTTGTCGCGTAAAATAAAAAGAATGAGTGTAAACAAACCTAAAATTGCACACAATCCAAAGAAACCATAACTTGCGGTAATGACGGAAACATGGATATTAAGCCAATACGATTTTAAAACAGGAACAAGATTTGTAATTTGTGGATCCATCCAACTCAGATGCGCTACAAAAAGAGTAACACCTGTAAGAATAGAAGTCAATGCAAGCGAAATAACAGATTGTCGAGAGAAAAAGATACCTGCGAAAGCAAGTGCCCATGCAATATAGATCATCGACTCATACCCATCACTCCATGGAGCATGCGTTGAGATATACCACCTAAGTCCTAATCCTGCAGTATGGGCTAAAAAGGCTATAACGTTCACTGCAAAAACGATTTTTGTTACTGTCGCAATACGTAAAGTTGGTTTGAGCATTTTCGCAAAAATAAAGCAAAGCAACACTAAACCACTGAGTAAGTAAACAGGTGTTAGGCGATCAAAAATCTTAGCGTGATTAAAAAAGATCTCGGCTTTAATGCGACTCTCACTAGGAATAATCTCTGAACCGTATTGTTCTTGATAGGATTGAAGTTTATCGAGTGCCTTGGTTGCACTTTCCCAACTGTTTTTTTCTAAACCTTCACTTATGGCATCAAAATAGCCACCAAGTAAAGCTCTGACTTCATCACCCTCTTGTTTTGAAAAGTTCATCACTGCTTCTTGCGGTGCGAACCATCGTTTACTCATATCATTTTGTTTAGGGATCATCTTGAAGACTTCACCCGTATAGACCATATAGCAGATGTTAACACGTTCATCCACTTTGAGAATATCTTTATCAAACTGATTTCGTAGCGCTGGCTTTTTACGATTCGCTTCTTCGGAGTATTTGGTTAATTTATAGCCGTGTTCACCCTCTTTTTCAAAAAAGTCATTAAAAGAGGCATATTTTTGTTGTTCAGGAATTCCAATAATTTTTTTAAGTTCAGGATGAAAAACCTTAATAATAGGTAGGCTTTGCCATTCAGCCGGTGAGCTCATCATACTAAGAGCCACTTGATTTGCACTCATTCCCTCATAGGTTGAACTACCGTAAATTTTATTGAGCAATTCTGTCGAGACCGTATCAATCGGTTTAATTCTGCCATCCACACTTTGAACAAGCACTCTTCCAAATTTATCGGCATGTTTTACATCATATTGTTTAAGAAAAGCCATATAGTCTTCTGTGGTATAAGCATGCAAGTTCGTTCCTTGCATTAAAGCAAATCCCATAAACAGCGCTAAAAAGAGTGATTTGATTTTTGACATATCTTTTTGTACTAAACCTGCAAGTTTACGAAAACGACTTTTTGGATTCAGAAGATTTAAAATGAGTCCAAGAGATAAAAGCAGATAGCCTAAATAGGTTGGAAATTTTCCAGGGTCATTATTGACAGACAATATGGTTCCTTTTTCATCTTGATCGTATGAGCTTTGAAAGAAACGAAATCCTCGGTAATCCAAAACGTGATTCATGTAAATACGAAACGGCATGTGTACCTCTTTTTCCGTATCAACCACTTCTACTTCACTTGCATACGACATCGGAGACATCGAACCAGGATAACGGTCAAGCTGAAATTCATTGAGTTTAATCGAAAAGGGAAGTGTAAAGATTTGAGAACCCCACTCAAAGATAAAAGGAACACCTGCTATCATCGTTTTGGTTGGCTCACCTTGAGATCCTTTGCCTTGACCAAACATGGCAACTTCTTTGGTCTCACCTTTAAACGTTACCGCAGCAACAACAGCAGAAAGCGCTGCCCCTTTTGCCATAGGTGTTTTATCTTCAACCACTTTTTCTTGACCTTTTAAGCCAATGTAACGAGGAGCAAAATTGATATTTCCGATGGTGTAAAGCTGCCCTGTAATAAAATCTTCTTTTTTATCAGCTTCGTATTCGCCACGCTTGTTTTCAGCCATCTTAAACCATGCAATTTTTGATTTTGATGTAAAATAAAACTTTCCATCTTCAAGTGTGAAAGCAATGACTTCTTTACTACTCTGAGCTGGTTTAGCATTAAAACTAAAAATATAGTCGCTGGTTTCGTAGCTTTCACCCTCTTTTAAAGCGACGCTAAGGCTTTCACCGTAACCGCTGAGCATCATGGAGATCATCGGAATTCCACTAGGATCGTCTACAACTTTTTTTGTTGCATTGGGCAGATATTCTTTAAATTTCACATCTGCTTTATCGCCACCAACGTCAAAGGAGAACGAAAAATTATTGCCGCCAATATGAGAAATAAGTTGGGGTTTGCTGTAGCTGTAAGGTTTTCCATCTTTTAGAGCACTCGCTTGAATAAATGCATTGCTTGAGAGGACATTATTTTCTTCCATGCCATTTCTTACATGTAACGTTCCTTCAAAGCCAAAGTAGCGCGTAACGCCAGAACCAATGAGGATAATGATAAAGCTAGTGTGAAAGAGGAAAGAAGGAAGTTTATCGAGCGTGTAAATTTTAAATCGGATCATGTTGTAGATAAGAACGGTGCCTAAAGCAACCTGAAGTAACTCGAACCACCACGAGGTGTAAATAAGTGCCCAACTGGTTTCGACACCAAAATCATTTTCAACAAATGTCGCTACACCACAAAAAAGGCCAAAAAATAGCAAAAGAATAATCGCTGACTTCATCGAAAAAACCTGCTTCAATACAAAATCCATAAAACTCCCTCGTCTGGAAAAATTAAGTTATGTTACCTTTTTAGAGTAAATAATTTATAAATCATAAGACTTTCCTTATAGAATTATATTAAGTTTTAGGCGTCTTGAGAAGGTTTATGAGAAAGGTAAACCTTCCGGATTAGAAGGTTTACATGTAAAGAAGTTTGGCTTATCCGCCGAGGTATTTTTTTCGTATTGTATCATCACCGATCATCTCAGATGCGATACCATTCATCACAATTTTTCCATTTTCCAAAACATACGCATAATCTGAAATTTTAAGGGCAGCAAAGGCATTTTGCTCAACTAAAAGAATCGTAATCCCTTCATCTCGCAAGCGCATTATAATCTCAAAAACTTCACCAACAATCTTTGGTGCAAGTCCAAGACTAGGCTCATCCAACATTAAAAGTTTTGGTTCACCCATAAGAGCTCTTGAAATCGCAAGCATCTGTTGCTCTCCACCACTCATCGTTCCTGCTAACTGGTAACGTTTATCTTTAATGCGTGGGAACAGCTCATACATCGCATCACGTAAATGTTCATAATTTTCATCATTGTTAAACGCTCCCATACGAAGGTTTTCTTCAACGGTCAAGTTGATGAAAATTTTACGTCCTTCTGGGACCAAAGATAGCCCATGTTGCACAAGCGTATGCGTTTTATGGTTACGTGTGTCGTACCCTAGAAAATTCACATCACCGGTTTTTTTCACACTGTTCAAAAGCGCTTTGAGCGTCGAACTTTTACCTGCACCATTGGAGCCAATTAATGAGACAATCTGCCCCTCCTTGACTTCAAAATCAATCCCTTTAACAGCCTCGATCAGTCCATAATAGACATGTAAATTTTTAACACTAATCATTATGAAAATCTCCTAAATACGCTGCTATTACTTCAGGGTCTTGAATCGCGTCAGCGGGTTTACCCTCAAAAATTGTCTTACCATAATCAAGCACTAAAACTTTGTCACACAGTTGGTTAACAAATTTCATATCATGCTCAATCAAAAGAACGGTCAAGTCAAAATCAACACGTGCTTTTTTGATGATGTCACCAAGCTCTTCCGTTTCAGAAGGGTTCATCCCTGCGGCTGGTTCATCAAGAAGTAAAAGATCTGGATTGGTAGCAAGTGCACGCGCGATTTCAACTTTACGTTGTTGTCCATAGCTTAAATCAACCGCTTTTTCATGCGCCAATGCACTCATTCCAAAATAGTCCAAAATCTCCATAGCACGTGCTTTAATGCGACGCTCTTCACCTATAAAACGAGGAAAACGTACAATCGCCTCTAAAAATCCATAACGTGCTTGGAAATCAAAACCGATCAAAATATTGTCTAAAACACTCATACTCGAAAAGAGTCTGATATTCTGAAACGTTCGGGCAATGCCTTTACGAACAATATGATGAGGCTTAAGCCCACTAATCGCTTCATTTCTAAAAAGAACTTCACCCGAAGTAGGGACGTAATTGCCCGTAATAATGTTAAACATTGTGGTTTTACCAGCCCCATTAGGGCCAATAAGTCCAAAAATTTCTTTAGGAGCAACACTAAAACTGGTCTCTTTGATGGCAGTAACGCCACCGAAATTTTTCGTGACATTATCAATTTTTAAGATCATTTGCCACCCTTTTTACGCCATTTCAAGAGATCCGTTAACTCTCGTTTTCCCATAACACCCTCACGTGCAAAAAGCATAATAAAGATAAGTCCGAGTGAAAAAACAACCATACGCATACCTGGCATGGCTGTTGTTGTATAGCCAAAGAGGTGCATTGGCTCATCCAAGAAGCGCATCCACTCACTTCCTCCCATAACAAGTACCGTACCAATAATTGCACCTGTGGTACTACCAAGACCACCTAAAACGATGATAATCAGAAGTTGGAAGGTAAAGAAAAAGTCGAAAAGATCCGGTGAAATGCTCGTAAGTAACGCTGCTAAAAGTCCACCACCCACACCTTCAAAAAAGGCACTGGTACAAAAGGCAAGTGTTTTAGCTTTAAAAGTATTGACACCCATTGCAATGGCAGCATCTTCATCATCTCTGACGGCTTTCATGGCGCGGCCAAATTTTGAGTTGATAATATTGAGCACAACAATAACCGCAATCATCGCAATGCCGCCTGTCCAATACAGATTGGAAAACTCAGGGATATCATTAAGTCCTAAAGAACCGTTCGTTACTTCAGGTGTATTAATAGCCAAAATTTTAATAATAAAACCAAATCCCAATGTTACGATGGCAAGGTAATCACCACGTACTCTAAAAACGGGGAAAGAGAGACATGCCGCTAATGTTGCAGCAAAGGCACCACCTAAGAAAAGTGCTACGACAAAGTTTGCATGCAATGTTAAGACAAAAGGGTACGGATCAACAATCGCATATTGGTACTGTTTCGCGTCAGGGCTTACGAGTAAAAGAGCTGCCACATAAGCTCCAATAGCCACAAAACCATTGGGTTCAAGCGAAAACTGACCAGTAACACCATTGATAAGATTGTAGCTCACTGCTAAAATAATAAAAATCGCAATGTTATTTAAAATTCTTACCGTGTATTCATCAAAATGAGAATTAGCAAACCAGATAAACCAGATGGTAATGGCTACAAAAGCAACTTTGAGCCATTGTTCTTTTTTAATCATGAGACTGTTCATCTTAAAACCTACTTTTTTCAAAATCTATACCCAAAATACCTGTGGGTTTAAAGAGAAGGATTAAGATCAGGAAAATAAAGGCAAATGCATCTTTATAGCCACCGAGTTCTGGGAAAAAAGCAATCACAACGACTTCGGTAAAACCAATAATCAAACCTCCAAGTACGGCACCTCCAACGCTACCAATACCTCCAACAACCGCAGCTGCAAATGCTTTAAGACCGACAAGTACACCCATCATTGGCTCGACGGAAGGATAATTGACTGCCCAAAAAATGCCACCAATAGCAGCAAGCGCTGAGCCCATACCAAAAACAAGTGTAATGATACGATTGGCATCAATGCCCATAAGATTGACCGTTCCAACATCAAAAGCAAGGGCGCGAATCGCCATTCCATATTTTGTTTTAAATAAAACCCATAAAATAATGACCAACAAAAATGCCGTAATAATCGGAACAATAATCGCTGAAACAGGCATTGTTAATCCCATAAAGTCAACCACTTCTTCAAGGTAAGCAGGTACAGGAAACGCTCTAGGTACGCCACCAAAAAAGACGTTAAACGCATTTTCAAGGAAAAAGCTGACACCAATAGCGGTAATTAAGAGTGAAATCTTAGGGGCATTTCGCAAGGGACGATACGCGATGAAATCGCTCGCCATACCTAAAAGTGCTGAGCCAAAAATAGCTAAAAGGACAGCTGCTCCAAAAGGAAGCCCCAATACTGCAATACCGAAATAACCTAAAAATCCACCTACCATCATAATATCGCCATGAGCGAAATTGATAAGTCTTAGTACTCCATATACCATTGTATAACCAATGGCAATAAGCGCATACATACTGCCAAGGCTAAAACCATTGACCATCTGTTGCATAAACATTGTTAAATCCAAATAGATTCTCCTAAAATATTTTAGAGCAATGCCCACTTGAACGAGTGGAAATTGCTCTAAAATCTCTCTTTACATTTTTACATGTAAAGAGAGAAAAGAATTTATGGATTGACAGTTGCTTTGTAGACTGCTTTACCATTTTGAACCACTTTGATAACCGCTGAACGTGTAGAGTTACCCGTTTTGTCCATATTGATAACACCAGATACACCTTCAAAGTTAGCTGTAGCTTTGATCTCTTTGTTGACACAAATACTATCTTCTGGATTTGCACAACGATTCATCGCATCAATCATGACATTATATGAATCTGCACCAAGAGCAACGAAAGAGTTAACCTCTTGTTTACCTGTTTTTTGAGCATAGGCTGCAATAAAATCTTTTGAACGTTGTGTCGGAGGCGCAGCATAATCAAAGAAGTCTGTAAACATGTAACCCTCAACGGCATCGCCACCTAGGTCAATAAAGGTTTGATTGGCAACGCCATCACCTGAAAACATTGGCTTAATAAGACCAATTTGTTTTGCTTGACGCGCAATCATAGAAACTTCTGGGTGATACATTGGCAAGAATAACATATCAGGATTTGCAGCTTTAATTTGAGAAACAACTGCTTTAAAGTCTTTATCACCTGAACTTACTTTAATCTCTTTAACGACTTTACCGCCAGCTTTTGTAAAGGCATCCGTAAAGGCTTTTGCAAGACCAAGAGAATAAACTTGTGCTTGATCGACTACGACAACGGCTGTTTTAAGCTTGAGGTCTTTTGTTGCATAGTTAGCAACAACAGCACCTTGGAAAGAGTCCGTAAAACAAACACGGTTTGCAAACTCTTTTTGCTCTGTCAACTTGTCATTTGTCGCAACAGGAGAGATAACAGGGATCTGTTTTTTCTCAGCAATAGCCATAACTTGCGCCGTATTGGTGCTGGTTAATTCACCAAGGATTCCCACAACTTTATCAGAACTGATAAGGCGTGTCGCCGCATTGGCTGACTCAACTTTGTCACCTTTGGTATCAATAAGTACCAATTTAATGGTATCTCCATTTTTAAGTTTTGGTTGCAAAGAATTTGCAAACTCAATACCTTCATAGGCAGTTTGTCCGTATGCAGCAAGCGGACCACTCATAGACATCGTAACACCTACATTGATCTCTTTTGCAAAAGAAGATGATGCTAAAAGCGCAACAGAGGTAGCAAGCAGAGCTAGTTTCTTCATGAAAACTCCTTAGTATAGTTGTAAAAATATATTACAAGAAAGTTACTTAAGGTTGAATGTAAAGAGGAAGAGTTGTTGTATAAAAAATGAGCAAATACGTTAGGAGAGAAACTCCACCTCATTATGAGGTGGAGTTATTAAAAAGCAAGAATTAGAATTTGTAGTTAGCTTTAACCCAAACATCGTCACCATCGCCATCTTTACCTTGTTTCTCATATTGAGCACCAAGACTGAAACCTTTAAGAGCTGCATCAAATTTATATAAACCATAAACTGAAGTTGAAGAAACATCTGCATTAATGCCAGTACCCATCTCAGCTAAAACATAACGTGCACCGATATTTGCAGCAGCAGTTACATCATAGTTTAAGTCAATAAGGTAAGATTTTGTGTCTCTGTTATAACCGTTCATTGCAATAACAGGGTCTGTATAAAGTAAATCTGCACCATTGCCAATACCAGAAATAATTGTATTTGCTAAAGTAGCATCGTCACTTACTTGAGAAAACGCTACAGTACCATTGATACCTTTATAGCTTAACCCAGCTTTTACAGCATAAAGGTTAATAGAATCATCTGGAGTTCCAGCATTATCAATTATATTATAGTAATCTTGAGCGCCTAAAACATAACCAATTTCGCCCATTTTTCCTTCATATAATGCTTCTACATAAACGATGTTTACATCAATTGCACTATTTGCTTCAGCATAAGCATAAGCACCAGTTAATGTTAAACCTGAGATAGATTTATTGATAACAGCTGCAGTATAAGCACCATCATTAATATCTACGCTAGCAGTGTTTGTAGAAACACCTTTTTTTGAAAATTCGCCAATATCACCTGCACCATTAGTTCTTGATTGAAACTTTTGAACATAACCAGCGATTAAAGTTGTATTTGGAAGGTCTGTGTTGATAACAGCTGCGCCTTCAAATGCTTCTTTGATGATTCTTGAACCACTACCACTTACAAGTGGTGTATCTAGGTACATACGACCAACCATAGCTGTTGTTTTACCGATGTTATAAGCAACATAGGCTTCAGAAAGAACAGCACCTGGTCCATACATATCTCCAGCATATTCACCTTTTGAGCCTTCAGAAGCAAATGGAGAAGCGCTACCTTGAGCTGTTAATCCTAAAGTAAAACCATAAAATGATGCTGTTTTATAGCCAAGTGAAACGCCTGTTGAAAAAATGTCTTGACCTTTGTCACCATCATTCGTTCCAAAGTAATAAGCTTTAAGCTCACCATTTACAGTTCCATTTTTAAACGCATCAGCGAGTGTATCTGCTGCGAATGAGCTAGATGCAAGTCCAGCAACAACAATAGCCGCCAAGCTAAGTTTAGCTAATTTCATATTTTCTCCTTAAATTTTGGTTACCATTTGGTTACAAGCAGAAGTATACAAAAAAAAATAATAAAGTCAAATAAAAGATGTGATGAAATAGTAAGCTTTTTAGAAATTAAAGAGATTTTGGAGGATTAAGAAGAGGAAAAGGAGCGGCGAATGCCACTCCTTTAAGATTTAAACACGGTACAAATTAGAATTTGTAACCAGCTTTAAACCATAATTCATCTGTATCTGTTTTTACAGAGTTAGATTTAAGTTCTTTTTCTTGTGATTCATATTGAAGTGAAGTCGTCAAACCTTTAAGTGCTGGAATTGCATAAGTGACACCAGCAGCAATGTTTGTATAATCTGCAGCATTTGCAACAGAAGGAGCAGCTACTGTTGAGCCAATAACTTTTGCATTTTTACCTTCACTTGTCCAACCATATTGAGCAAGTGCTGTAAGACCAGCTACACCGATTTTAGAGAAATCGTAAGTTGCTGCAAAAAGATATGAATCTGTATCTGCCATCATTCTTGTAGAAGTACCACGAATCATAGTTGATGTATAACTTGTTGGTCCATTACCCATACCAGCAATAACTGAATCGTCTTTAGAGACAGTACCAGCGGCAAATGAGAAACCAAATCCAGCAAGTTCAGAAATAGAGATACGTCCTGCAGTATATGTACCATCAAGTTGTAAAGCTTTAAGATCATCGCCTGTATTTGAACCTCTAAAGTTTGCATCAAACCCAAGTTTAAAGCCTGCTACTGGTAGTACATAATTTGCTTCTGTATAATAAACATCGACATCATCAATTTTAGCAACATCTGTAACAACTGCATATTGTGCTGTTAAAGTCAAGTTATTAATTGATTTATTGATAACACCTGCTGTATATGCATCATCAAATTCTAAAACTAAACCACCATTAGCACCACCCGTAAATGCTGCAGAATTTTTAAATTTCGGAGCATCACCCAATGTGCCATTAGCTGTAGCGCCTGCTGCAGATACATTGCTTGTTCTAGCTTGGAATTTGTCTACATAACCTGCAATCAAAGTTGTTTGAGGAAGATCAGTATTGACAATAACAGCACCCTCAAATGATTCTTTGAAAATACGTGAACCACTACCACTTACAAGAGGAGTTGCAATATATTGGCGACCAACTTTTACAGTTGTTTTACCAAGTGTATAAGCTAAATATGCTTCTGAGAGAACACTACCACCTGCATATTCATCATTTGCAAAAACAGTTTTTGCATTTTTCTCTGCTGATCCAATATTGCCACTTCCTTGGAATGTTGCACCTAAACTAAAACCATAAAATGAATCTGTAACATATCCTAATTCAATAGCAAGGTTAGTTAAATTCTCATTTGTGTATTTAGTACTTGCAGCATTATCAGCAGATTTGTCAAAATACCATGCTTTTAACTCACCAGATACTTTTCCGTTTTTAAATGCGTCAGCAAGTGTGTCTGCCGCAAAAGAGCTAGATGCAAGACCTGCAACTACCATAGCCGCCAAGCTAAGTTTAGCTAATTTCATATTATCTCCTTGAATTTTTTGAAGGCGAGAAAAGTTTATCACAAAAAATAATAAATTACAATTAATATTTAAAAAAATGTCACTCTTTAGGACTTTTGTAATCAAATGGTTATCAATAGAGGCGATGAAAGTTCAAATAGAGAGCTTACTTTGTCTCTTGAACCTTTTTAATAAGTTCTTCACCAATAACACCATAAAATTGTGGATAGATTGATTCCATCGCTTTTTGCCATGCCTCTTTTTGCTCTGTCGTGAGCGTATGAATATGAAATGTTGTTGATGTTTGAGCGTACTCTTTGAGTTTTAAAAGCAGCGTCTCATCATCTTGAAGAGCCAATTTTCGCTCATACTCTGTTGCTTCTTTAAGTGCTTGTAATAGCATTGGCTTAAGATCGCTTGGGAATTTTCTCCAAAAACTCTCACTCACAATCACAAGATAACCAAGGTAGCCATGTGCTGAGAGGGTTAAGTCTGTTTGAACCTCGTAAAATCTTTTGGTGTAAAAGTTGGAGAGTGGATTTTCAGCCCCATCAACACTCTTTTTTTGAAGGGCTGAGTAGACTTCTGAAAAAGGCAATACATAAGGTGTTGCACCAATAGCTTTAAATTGTGCTTCTAACACATGGGAATTCATGGTCCGAAATTTTTGGCCTTGGACATCTTTAGGGGTTACAATCGCATTTTTATTTGAAGAGAGATGTTTAAAACCTGCGTCCCAGTAATCAAGGGCTACAAAACCCTTTGCACTGACTTTATCTTTAATGATTTGCCCTACTTCCCCATCTAAAACAGCATGAACATGGTTTGCATCTCTAAACAAAAATGGCAAATCAAACAGTTGTATTTCAGGAACGATATGGGTAAATTTAGAAAAACTTGGCATCGCAATATGTGCGTTTCCAAGTTTAAGCGCTTTCATCTCTTCCCCATCACCATACAGTTGGGAATTGGGGAAAACAACGACCTCTACCCTACCATTTGTAAGCTCACTCACGCGTTTGGCAAAGAAGTCTGCTGCCATTCCTTTGGGGGTATTGGGACTTACCACATGTGTCAACTTAATCGTATACTCTGCGCCCATCAGAGAGAGGTTTAAAAGCATTATCAGTACCATCGCTTTAAGCACTAAAAACATAGTGAAGTCCTTATCATAAAGAGTATTTATTTGATTATAGGAAAAATTCAACTATACTTTACATGTAAACGCTAAAGGCTTCATAAATAGCGTCTAAAAGCTTCTTTTTGTAACGCCCTGTTTTACAATTTATAGCCAATGCCTTGTATATTTTTCAAAGTACCTTCTGGTAATTTTTTTCTCAAATTTTTAATCATCAAACGAAGGGCATTGAGGCTCATGTATTCACTCTCCCATAATTTTTGTTCTATCTCTTCATACGTGATAATAGAATCTTTTTCTAACAAAATTTCAATAAATTTTGCCTCTTTCTTGGTAAGTTCATAAATCTCACTCTCATGCGCAATGATTTTTTGGAGTGAATCATAGTACCAATCCGGTGCTAATTCTTGTAAATGTGCTTTCTCTTTGGCTTGTAAGAACTTCTCAAAAGCATCAAATAATTTAGGCTCAGTAATAGGTTTAACAATATAACGCAGCAAAGAAAGCTCAATAGCTTCCAGCATAAAGTCCACTTCAGTGTATGCTGTAATAATGATGATGTGCGCTTTACTATCACTTTCACGTATCTTTTTCGTTAAGTCAATACCACTAAGATGTGGCATCTTAATGTCCGTAATAATAAGATCTGGATTGTGTTGCATAAAAAGCTTGTATGCCTCTTCACCATCGGTGGCAAGATAAACTTCTTTGAAAAGAAGACAAAGAAGTTCATAAACATTTTTTCGCACTCCTGCATCATCCTCTGCATATAAAACCCTATATTGAGCGAGCTTTTTCAGCATTTTTTCATCCATTTTTAGACCCTTTACATTTTTCAAAAGAACCACTATGATACTTTTTCATTATTATAGCAGTCACTGTGGGAGTTTTTTGTGAAGATTATTAAAGAGAGCAACATCTCCAATATCATTATCTTTAGTACGATCTTTATTATCAGTGCTTTGATGCTTTTTAACGGTTATTTTTTTATCTCAAAACAGTACAATATTTTAGAAGCGCAAATTGAAGATACGAAAAAAACATTTGTTGAAAATAAACGTAACATGCTTAAACGCGAAGTGAATGCGATTATTGAGTATATCGAGTTTAAAAAAACACGAACCGAACTGAATAATCCAAAAGCATCTGAAAATCTCAAACGCGAAGTGTATGACTGGATACGTCATATTCGCTACGGTGGGCAAGAGCATAACTATATTTTTGTCTATCACGTAGAACAGATGAAAGGTGGCAATCAATTTGCTAAGATGCTCATCAATCCCAATCGTCCTGATTTAGAAGGCGAGTATATTTCAGATACCTATACAGATGAAAATGGTAAAGCTTTTCGTAAAATATTTTTACAAGATATTTATGAAAAAGGGGATTCTTTTGTCGATTACACCTATAAAAAACCTGATAACAGCATTATTCGTCCTAAAGTTTCCTACTTTAAACTTTATAAAGAGTGGAATATCATCATCGCGGCAGGCGCTTACACCGATGATATTGATGAAGAACTCGAAGTTGCAAAATCGGATTTCAAAAAAAGAATGCAACTGGAGATTACCTCCGCTATCATTATTTTTCTTCTTTTTGCACTGATTGCCAACACCTTTGCTGTTATGTTAGGTAAACGAATTGAGCGTTTTTTAAATACGTATCACAAACAAGTTCAACAAAAAACACTGGAACTTGAAACCCTTAACCGTACACTTGAAAGCCGCGTTACAGAAGAGATCAAAAAAAATCGGGAACAAGAACAACTTCTGATTCAAAAATCCAAATTTATTGCTTTAGGGGAGATGATCAGCAACATTGCACATCAATGGCGACAACCTCTCTCTCAACTCTCCGCCCTTTTAATGACACTCAAACTTAAATACAATCTGGATAAACTCGATAAATCTGCCATGGAGATTAAATGTATTGAGGCAGAAAATATTGTTGAGTATATGTCCCATACCATTGATGACTTCCGTAATTTCTTTATGCCCAATAAAGATAAGAAAATATTTAGCATACAAACTTCCATTGATGATGTATTGCGGATCATTGGCATGTCTATTACCAACCAAGAGATCCAAATAGAGATCAATATTTTACAAGATGAGTCAATTTTAGGGTATAAAAGTGAATATGAACAAGTAATTCTGAACCTTCTCTCCAATGCGAAAGATGCCATTATCGCGTCTGGGAAGCGTGGGGGAAAGATTACGATTAGCTTAGAGAGCGATGCATCAACCGTTTCGCTTATTATCCAAGATAATGGTGGTGGTATTAAGATAGAGCCTGTCGAAAAGATTTTTGAGCCTTATGTCAGTACTAAAGAGCAAAATGAAGGAACGGGTATTGGGCTTTATATGGCAAAACTTATCATTGAGAAAAGTATGAGAGGTAAGTTGGAAGTGAGAAATGAAAAGGAAGGGGCTATTTTTACGATTGAGTTAGAAAAAGGTTTCAAAGAGGCGCTTGGCGGATCGCCCCTTTGAGTCTCCACATTCAGGAAGAAAATATGAAATTCGCTAAGAGAAGTATAGGAACTCAAAGTAAACGATCGGTTAACAAACGTAACCCTTTAAAATTTAATGGTCTCTTCTTGTGGAACACCTATCACTTGGTGTGCTTTGTCGCGTTTTCCAGCGCCGCCATCATCACTACTTTTACTACTGGTAGAAGCTTTTTTCTTTACAGGTGGTGTATAGGTAGTACTTTTCCCACCTTTATAAAATCCCTCTTTAACTACAAACATCTCTGTTAAACGCATACCATCAAAAGAGGCATACACTAAATCGCCTTCGTTCGCAAGGACTGTTTTATGGTTAAAGTTTACATAAGACAATTTTCCATTGGTTGTTTCAATACCATCAATCTCATAATTCCATAGTTGTGAATTATTGGGTTCTTGTTTTAAAGAGCGAACAATTCCCTTAATATAGTTTTTGCCAACAAGCTTCGTCAGTTTTGGATTGGTGGCCTCTTTTTCATTGGCATAGGTTGTTACGGTCGAAGCAGGAGGTGGCGCTTTTCGGACACATCCTTGAATAAACAAGAGCAAAAGTGCTACACAAAGATACGATAAAATTCTTTTCAAAACAAAATCCTTCTACATTTTTGCGGATTATAGCAAAGTTTCTTATTTATTATGGTAAAATCCTCTTCTCGAATGGGGCTGACATGGCTTCGACAGGAGTAGTTTTAGCTTATGGCTGCATGTCGGAAGTGAGGGTCTTCCGTTACACAACCTTCAATCAATAACTGCTAACAACAGTAACTATCGTCCTGCTTACGCTCTAGCTGCGTAAGTTTAATAAATAAGGACTGCTTCTCCCTTTAATGCTATCTAAGGAGGATTGGGAAGTATCATAGCTATGATAGATATACTGCATGAACGCCTTTACATGCAGCGAAGTTAAAGGCTCGTTTTGCGTAGTTTTCTGATTGTTGTACGAAGCAAAATTAAACACTATCAACAATATCTAAGCATGTAGACGTCATAGGTGGCTATTTTTGGACTGGGGTTCAATCCCCCACAGCTCCACCATTCGAATTGATTTTAACTTGGTCAAATGGAAGTTCTCAAACTTCTATTTCCACCCTGTTACCTTCCTAATCTACTCCAATTTTTACCCATTTTACCACATCGCGTTACACCCAAAAGGAATTGTTACATTATGAATATACTCTCAAAAAATGCACCCTTAGACGCCTCTATTTTAAAAATGCAAACGATTTTAAGTGACCTTGGTTGTGGCATCACCTTTGCAACCGAAAAACATCCCCTCTCCCATTGCTACTCGGTAAACCTCACTTCCATCGAGGCTCCAAACCATATCTATTCCAATGGTAAAGGTACACTTTCTCTTGCCTCTAAAGCAAGTGCACTGGGTGAATACATCGAACGCCTTCAAACCAACAACTGTTTTATCGACTTTCACCTTCCAAATCGTGCCTATTACCCAGACCAAAAAGTATTTGAGTTTGGTGGAGAGTACCTCAGCCCTTCTTTATACAGTATCTACAACCCATCAAATGATATGAGCAATGAAGACTTGGTGGATTTTAACAGCGATTACCAAGACAAAGTCGTAGCCCTGCCGTTTCAAAGCTTTTTTGGCAAAGAAGAGGTTTACATACCTCTCAACATTTTGAGCAATCTTTACGTTAGTAATGGACTCGCAAGTGGAAATACACCGGATGAAGCCAAAGTACAAGCGCTGAGTGAAATCTTTGAGCGCCATGCCAAAATGGAGATCATCAAAAATGGTTACGCGCTTCCAAAGTATCCAGACGCTATCATCGCCGCTTTCCCAAAACTCCATACCGATTTGCTCGAACTGAGAAAAGCTGGTTTTATTGTTGAGATTCTTGACGCCTCTTTGGGTGGAAAATTTCCCGTAACGGCTATCTCACTGATCAACCCACGCAATGGCACACTCTTTGTCTCTTTTGGCGCGCACCCTATCTTAGAAGTGAGCTTAGAGAGAACCATGAGCGAACTCATGCAAGGACGAGGCGTTGAAAATCTTGACGCTTTTGAGATGCCAACGTTTGATATGAGCATCGTAGGCGATAGCTTCAATCTTGAAGCACACTTCATCGATTCTAACGGCAAAATGGGCTTTGGCTTTTTAAATGCTACTAAAACGTTTGAATATGCTCCCTGGAACTACGCAGGAGAAGGAAGTGCGGAAGAGTATGCCTTTTTATGCGACATCGTTAAGGCAATGGGCAAAGAGATTTATTTGCGAGAGTACACCTACTTAGACTTCTACTCATGCCACATGATTGTGCCAAGTATCTCTGAGGTTTACCCCATCGATGATATGGTCTACCAAAATCGTAACTGTGGCAAATTCATCCGTAATGCGGTGCTGAACTTTAAAGAGGAAAATCACGAAACATTGTTAGAGACCATCGAACCACTGGAAGATTCACTCAATATGGAAAAATACATCGGTGTCATTTTCGAGCAAAACTTTCAGATGATCGACCTCAAAGCACAAGTGAATCTCCTTTTGGAAAATTACGAAGAGGCACAAATGCTCCTCTCTTTTAGCCAAAACCCTATGAGTAAACTTCTCAGTGAAATTCTTTCATTAAGAGAGCAAAAACTTATCTGGAGCGAATACGAAAGTGCCCTATGGGACATTTTTGGCAAAGAGAATGTCGAAAAAGCGATAAACATCTTAGATGGCAAAGCCTACCTCATTGATGTAAGCTTGCACCAACACTACGTCAATATCCTCGATATGTACGATAGACTCGAAGTTAAAAAAGCATCTATCGTCGCTTAAAACACGTTACATGTAAAAAACGTAAATTTCAAAAAATTTACGTTTTTTCATCTTGACATGACTCCTTTTACACTATAATGACATGCTCTAATTTAAATTTATACATTAAATTAAAAAAATCAATAAGGAATCAGAATGCTTATCGTTATTTTACTTATAGCCATTGGTTTTATTGTCCTTTCTACCAGTAAATGGAAATTGCATCCGTTTCTCGCCTTACTCATTGCGGCCTATGGTATTGCCTTTAGTGTCGGGATGAAATACGAAGAGATCGCAAAAACCATTACGTCTGGATTCGGTGGTATTTTGGCGTACATCGGTATCGTCATCGTGCTTGGAACCATCATTGGTGTCGTCTTGGAAAAAAGCGGTGCTGCGATTAAAATGGCCAATGTCGTTCTTAAAATTGTAGGCAAAGACCGCCCTATTCTTGCGATGTCTATCATCGGCTACATCGTCTCAATTCCTGTTTTTTGTGACAGCGGTTTTGTCATCTTAAATGCGCTCAAACGCTCCATGGTCAAACAGCTCAAAGTCTCTGGTGTTGCCATGAGTGTGGCACTTGCAACAGGACTGTATGCCACCCATACGCTTGTTCCTCCAACCCCTGGTCCTATCGCAGCAGCAGGTAACTTGATGGTCGGCAATCTTGGTCTTGTCATTCTTGTGGGTCTGTTTGTTGCTGTTTTCACGATGCTTGCAGGTTATTTTTGGGCAATCAAACGAGGACCTCTCTACCAAAGTGGCGAAGACATGGACATTGATTTGGAAAAAGACAGTGAAGTTCAAGCCAAATACGGCACGCTTCCAAGTGCATTCAAATCCTTTGCACCTATTTTTATTCCCGTTCTTTTAATGGCGATAGAGAGTATCGCAAAGCTTGCTTTTAAAGATTCGAGTGAGACATTTATCTATAAATTTTTTGTCTTCTTGGGGCACCCTGCCAATGCACTTTTTGTCGGTGTTCTCTTTGCGAGCCTTTTACTTCCAAAATGGAACGAAGAGACGCTTTCAGGCTGGGTGGGAGAAGGTGTTAAAAATGCAGGTGAGATTCTCATCATCACAGGAGCCGGTGGAGCACTCGGTGCTGTGCTTAAAGCCAGTGGGATTGGTGATTACCTTGGGTTAACACTTCAAACGCTTAGCCTTGGTATTTTCGTACCGTTCATCATCTCAGCAGCCCTTAAAACGGCGCAAGGCTCTTCCACGACGGCACTGGTGGTGACTTCAACCATTATGTATCCGCTTCTTGCCAGTTTAGGACTGGATAGTGAAATGGGCAAAGTTCTCACCGTCATGGCGATTGGTGCGGGCGCACTTACGGTCAGTCATGCCAACGATAGCTTTTTCTGGGTCGTCTCACGTTTCAGTCAAATGGACGTTCCAACCGCGTACAAAGCATTTACCATGGCAACGTTAGTTCAAGGAGTTGTGACCATCAGTATTGTTTATCTGATGTCTATCGTTCTTCTCTAAGGATCTTCTCGGTGTAAGCTCTTAGGAGTTTGCACCCTCTTTTTGAGCTTCTCTTAACTTATCTTTTTTACTTTTGCGCTTGCCTTTGATGGGCGCATTCCCTTTCTCTTTTTGAGGAGCCTCACCCACAAGTTCAAACCCTTTGATCTGCTCTGTTTCAAGCGTCACACCACACCGTTTTTGAATGAGCGCAAAATGCGCCTTGTCTTCATGGTCGATAAACGAGATCGCCAAACCTTCTTTGCCAGCGCGTCCCGTTCGTCCAATGCGATGAATGTAATCTTCCGTTGCACGCGGTAAATCGAAGTTGATGACACAGCTCACATCGTCGATGTCAAGCCCACGCGAAGCGATATCGGTAGCAAATAAAACACGAATCTTGCGCTCTTTAAAGGACTTCAACGTCCACGCTCTATCTTCTTGAAGCAAATCACCATGAAACGATTCGCTTAAAAAACCATGCTTACGAAACTTCACAGCAATGTTGTCACACGCACGTTTGTTTGCCATAAAGACCAAAACCAGTTCCCATGTGTTTTCACGCAATAACTGACGTAAAAGAGGTGCTCGGTTCTCTTTGTTGACTTCAATGGCACGTTGTTTTATGAGTTCAACTGTCGGCGCTTCGGCTTCGATGCTCACTTCTACGGCACTGTTGGTGATCTTAGAAGCGATGGCTTGCATCTTTTCGGGATAGGTCGCTGAAAAGAGAAGATTTTGTCGTTTGGCTGGAAGTGCTTCAAGAATGGAGCCAAGTTCTTGCTCAAACCCAAGGTCAAGCATCTTGTCCGCTTCATCGAGGACAAAAAACTCAACACGGGAAAGGTCGATCTGCTTTTTGCTCATGATATCAAGCAAACGCCCCGATGTTGCCACCACAATATCGCACCCTTGTTGGATCTCATACAACTGCTCGCCGATCTTCTCTCCACCGATGACACTGACCACTTTGGGTTTTACATGTAAAAATTTTCCAAAGGTCGTAAACGCCTCCGCGACTTGTAAGGTAAGCTCTCTCGTTGGCGTTAAAACCAATGCCTTGATCTTCGCTTTGCCTTCACCTTTATTCGCACTCCAAAGCTCCAACAACGGCAGGACAAACGAGGCACTTTTACCACTTCCCGTTTGCGCTCTTGCCAGTATGTCTTTTTTCTCCAACACAAGGGGAATCACTTTTTCTTGAATGGGCGTTGGTGCTAAAAAGCGCTCTTGCGAAAGTGCTTCGAGGATTTGAGGGCAGAGTTTGAGGGTAGAAAATGGCATGGTTTGGTATCCTTTGAGTCTTTGCGCCATTGTAGAATAGTTTCACTTTAGAGGAGGTGAGAGGCTTACATGTAAAGTGAGATTGGGGTATTATGGTGAAAAATAAAGGGATTGCAATGAAATTTGAATTAGAAGAAGAGTTCATCGAGTTATTTAAACTTCTCAAAGTGACGGGTGTTGCAGAAAGTGGAGCGCAAGCAAAGATGCTCATCGAAGAGGAACAGGTTAAGAGAAACGGCGAAATCGAGCTTCGCAAACGCGCTAAAATCGTCGCAGGTGAAAAAATTGAAGTGAATGATGAGAAAATAGAAGTTGAAAGTGCTTCAAAATAGCCCATTTGGACTTTACATGTAAAGGTAAATCATGAAACTAAAAATAGAAGATTTTCGTGTAACGGAAGGCACAAAGGTTGACCTTAAAAAGTTTCCTACCCTTGTGAAGCCATTTTACAAATCCAAAGATCACTACGAAGAAAACCTCAAAGAAGACATAGAAGACTTAAGTAGCTTACAACAACTCCTCTACGCGTCCAACCAATACGCTGTCCTTTTGATCTTTCAAGCGATGGACGCGGCAGGAAAAGATGGCGTTATACGGCATGTTCTCTCAGGCATCAATCCCCAAGGGTGTCAGGTTTTCAGTTTCAAGCATCCCGTTGCTGCTGAACTGGAGCACGATTTTTTATGGCGCACGACGTGTGTTCTTCCCGAACGCGGAAAGATCGGCGTTTTTAACCGTTCGTATTATGAAGAAGTGCTCATCGTTCGGGTTCATCCTGAGATTTTAAAAGGACAAGGGCTTCCGGGTACCTTGCTAGATGAAGAGAGCATTTGGAAAGAGCGGTACCGCTCCATCACGGATTTGGAAAGCCATCTCCACCGAAATGGTACAAAAATCATCAAATTTTTCCTCCACCTTTCCAAAGATGAGCAGAAAAAACGCTTTCTTGAGCGCATCGATAAACCCAACAAAAACTGGAAATTTAGCCTTGCCGACTTGGAAGAGCGCAAATACTGGAAAGAGTACATGCACGCCTACGAATCCTGCCTCAGCGCCACCAGCACCAAACATGCCCCATGGTACATCGTACCTGCTGATGACAAAAAAAATGCTCGCCTTATCATCTCAAACATTCTTTTAGACACGTTTAAAGCACTTGATATGCACTACCCTGAAGCGGATGACAAGCGGCAAGAAGAGTTGAGGGGGATTCGTAAAAGATTGGTTGAAGAGGAGTAATATAGGTAATTTAGTGAAGATTCCTATTGTTTCTTATTTTATTTTTGGTATTTCTTGTCATATATTATAGATCAAATGTGAGTTAAAATTCTTTTGCAAAAAATTAAAATTTTAGCTCCAATTCCTTCCTTTTTCTTTATTTTTTTTCCAGAATTATATTGAGTATTCTTTTCTTGCCACTTTCCATAAGCTTCGGCAGTCATTTGAGTTAAATCAGGCATGGTGCCCACAGAAACTGTCTGAAAAAAGCTTAGACAATGACTCCAATCTGATAACTCTGGTTCTGGTTCAACCCAACAGTAGTAACCTAACTCATGCCAATTAAGAGATGGATCATCATTTACAAACCATAAAAGAGACTCTCCAACTGTTTCGCCCCATAATATAGCTTCTTCTAAAGAGTTAGCTTCTATAAAAAGACCAGTTGATGACTCATAATCTTCAATAATACCTTGATTCCACAGTCTCCATGATTCGGGTTCATGGAACATAATGCCAATTAGATACGTATTCATTTATGTCTGCACCTAAACTATTTTATATACGATTATTGTATATAAAATAGCCTAAAATAAAACTATTTGAAAGACAGATGAGACAGCCTCTTTCAAGGCTTCCCCATCTTTACATGTAAACCTTACGCAGGTTTTCTAAGCAGTGAAAACAGGGGTCAGGGCTAAACTTTTAACTTTTTCTATCTTCTTTACATGTAAAAATAAATATAGACCATTCCATTAGCCATCTATTGCCTTCACATAAACCAAAAAAATTTACTCCTATTTATTAAGCTCATCGCATACATATGTATCAAAATAGTTATTCTAGATGTATCCTTTTGATGATTTATAATTCTTCTAGCTATTTATTACAGTATCTTCCATCAATACTTCGTATAAAACTTTAATTTGAAAATTAGTTTATAAATTTATATAAAAATCGTAATTTATTGATTATTGACACTTCATTTGTCCTATATGTGCTATCTTTAGGCTAGAAAATCTCTATCAATGGATGAACCAAAGAGATAAAATTGTCACTATAAATTTTGTCACACAGGAGAGTTACATGGAGAAAATTTCTGCTTTTGAGCAACAAATTGCGCTACGTCTAGATAGCGATATCGGGAAACTCATCATACGCATTTCTATCAGCTTATTGATGTTATTTCATGGCATTCGAAAATGGAATGAGGGGTTAGGTCACATTCAAGAGCTTTTAACGGTGGTTCATATGCCTGAGTTTTTAGCGTATGGTGTTTATCTTGGGCAACTGTTGGTGCCTGCGTTACTTATTGTTGGGTTGTATACACGCCTTGCCTCAATTTATTATGTAGGAACGATGATTTTTGCTATTTTCTTAGTCTACCGTGCTGAAATCTTTGTTCTTGAGCCAAAGACAGGAGGAATGAGAATCGAGTTGCCTCTTTTACATCTTTTTGCAGGAGCGGCACTGGTTTTTCTAGGAGCTGGCAAATACAGTCTTGACCATTTACGGGAAGTCACTACAAAGTCAAAAGAATAATATCTTAATGGATCTGGTCTTATAATCACTCAAGGAGTATTATAAGACTAGAAATCCTTTTGGGGAGAAACACTATGCTTACGCAAGATGTCGAAATCGTTTCAAAAATGGATGCTTTAAAACCCAATGAAAATCTCAATTTTTTCATTAAAGAGGAACATTATACACCTGAGACTACATCCATACTACCTCTGCTTCATCGCCATCCTTTTTATGAAATTGTTTTTATTGTTCAGGGTGCTGGATTTATGAAAATTGACTTTAAAGATTATCCGTTAGAGCAAGGTTCTTTGTATCTTTTATCGCCTACTCGCATTCATTGGCCAGTGGTTGATGGTACGATTTACCACCGTTTTGTATTGCGGTTTGATCTCTCAACATTTTCAGATAAAAGTTTTTTTGAAAATCTTTCTCTTTTTAACTTGGATTATATTTCGGTGCGAGGAGAATCATTCACGCTTTTATGTGAGCTTTTTGAAAATTTACGTGATGAGTATCAGAGTAAAAAAACACTCAAACACTGCATGCTCAATAATATGCTCAATGTCTTGCTGATAAACATCCAACGACTGTTACCCAATACGGTGAATGAAACCGCCCATGTTTCTCTTTTCAGTGCGCTCAATAAACTTTTAGAAGAAGATCACTATAAAACGGACATGGTCAAGACCTATGCAAAAAGGCTGAAAACACCTATAAAAGCACTAAACCGTTCGGTTAAAGAGTATACGGGGCTCTCCGTAGCTGAGTACATCCACTCTAAAACAATGATCGAGGCGAAACGTCTTTTAATCTATACAAAACTGCATGCAAACGAAATTGCTTATGCTTTGGGATTTGAGGATACCTCCTATTTTAGTCGATTTTTTAGACGTAAAGCGGGCATGTCTCCTTTGGAATTTAGAAAAAATGTTTACCACTCTTTAAAAATAGACCCAGCTCAAAGTGATGCATTGTAAAAATAATTTTGTTTTTCATCTAGAATCTTCTTTTTTTTATTAAAAAGCGCATGAGCTCTAGCTTCGTTTAACAAATCATTAACACCATCGTTCATGTCAAGTGTCATCCATACAAGAATAGAGCTATGTAAAAAAACTAATGACAATTAAGAGATATTTGTGGTGCCTTCTGTGTGAAGGCTTACATGTAAAGCAGACTATAACGTCAAGGAGAAAAAATGAAATTGCTCAAACTTTCACTGGCTACCATCATGGCAATGGGAACAGCATCGTATGCGGCTGATTCTTTATCGGATGCATTTAAAGAAGGAAAAATACAAGGTGAACTTAAGGCGTACTATTACGATCGTGATTGGGAAAAAGGAACGACAGCTTCTGGTACCGCCATTAAGGGAAATATTATTGATCTTGGCGTAAA